>ULSN01037808.1_pt1 | contig 93925 bp, 86 predicted proteins | sample 1956771 | NCBI WGS metagenome assembly ULSN01 (sample SAMEA4835709, study PRJEB28245) | human gut metagenome | biome: gut microbiome; material: fecal sample | place: Denmark | collected 2008
GCGCTTTCGCGCTCGACCCGCACATTCGCTTTTTCTAGGTTCAATGTTCAGTTTTCAAGGTTCACTCTGTTGCGTTTGTTCGCAACTTTGTTGTTTGTGTTTGTCGCTGTATCCCGGCGACTTGTATATAATACCACGTGGGCAAGGTAATGTCAACACCTTTTTTATAACTTTTTTAAGTTTTTTAGTGAAACACTTGGCATAGTGGGCAAATAAAGTATCATGTATACACGCTTTGAAGCACCTGAAAAAACTTCAAAATTTCTATAAAAATCTACGAAAAATCCCCAAAAATACCTTGCAAAACTTCATTTTTCGGTAAAAATTTCTATAATCTTTTTTCGAAATTTCCTATCACCGATACATTTTCGTATTCAATAATAAAGATATTCGGATCACATTCTTCCAGTAAATGACGTAATTTCATCGACTCAACCTTAGAAACAACTGTCAAAAGCACATTGGTATCCTCACCGCTATAGGCACCTATGCCCTTAATTTTGGTTACACCACGATGTACAGCCGCAAAAATAACCTCTTCTACCAAATCTATTTTGGTAATTATAATCATTGTTACCGTAATACTTGGCAGATAAGCCTTATCTAGAACAACGGAAGTAATCACAGCAAAGAAGATGGAGTAGACTGCCGCAGCTACATCATATAATAGAATACAGCTGCCAAAGACAAAGATATTAATAATATTGAAGACTTTGCCTACACTCATATTGTGATACCGGTGCATCAGCAGCAGTCCCAAAATGCCCTCACCGCCGCCGCTGCCCTTGCTCATCAGCGTCATACCGCAGCCCAGGCCGCACATAATACCGCCTGCCAGACAAGCCGTAATCGTATCAGGCAGATAATTATGTTCCGCAACAGGCACAAGGCTCAGCAATACGCTGTAGCTTGTGATGCAGACAGCAGATTTTACTAAAAAATCCTTGCCGAACTTGCGTATAGCCAGCAGCATCAGGGGTATATTCAGGAGAAAATAGATAATGCCGATATAGTTATCGGTAACAAAGCTCAGCCCCAGGACGTTTCTCATAAAATATCCCAGCAGCTGTGCTATCCCTAAAAAGCCTCCATTATAAAGATTACATGGCAAAATGAACATATTGAAGCCGATAGAATATACCAGCGAGCCGCCTATAATCAGGCACAGGGACTTCAGGGAAAGAAATTGTCTCAGATAGGTAACAGCCTTCATGCTACAGCCTCCTTTGCCTACTGACGGGGAAGGGGGTTGATTAATAACTACTATTATAATAACCTAAAATCTTCTGTTTGCGTATTAACCAAGTAAATAAAGCACCTTTCCCATATCTCAACGAAACAAAATGCTAAAGTCTTTACAATTTTTTCTGCTTATTTTTTGCAAATCAAGCAAAATCGTCATAATTTCGCCATATACTGCCTTTATAATAAAAGCAACAAAGGTAAACAACCACTTTAAGAAAGAAGGTGCCAAATATGATGACAACGTTAACCAGGTATATGAAGAAAACCACCGCAATTGCTATGGCTGCCATGGTGCTTTCGCTGCCGTTGGCAAGCATAGCATCCGCCCACGAAAGGCACGATGCTCCGCCACCGCGCCAATCCGACCGTTATGACAGACATGACCGCTACGACAAACACGACCGTTACGACAAACACGACCGTTACGACAGACATGACCGCTACGACAAACACGACCGTTACGACAGACATGACCGCTACGACAAACACGACCGTTACGACAGACATGACCGCTACGACAAGCGTCATAAGAACGACGACTACGTAACGAAAAAGGACAGCAACAAAAAAGCTACCACCAGCTTCATCATCGGTGCTGTACTCGGTGCGGTAATTGCCAAAAACACCTAAATTAAAATGCTCCTTTCATACTCATAACTCATACAAAAAAGAGCTGCAGTTTTACACTACGCAAGGTAGTGCAACTGCAGCTCTTTCAATTTTTACTATATTATATGTAACAAGTAATCCTCAGCTGATTACATATCACGGCTGGCGATAATATCTACACCAAGGCCGAGAATATCCTTAACTACAACGTCACCGGTTTTAATCGGAGCGGTAACCTTTACGGTGCGCAGGAAGCGTGCGCAGTCCATGATACGTTCCTTCGGCAGTACGTTAGCGGATACTACGGGCAGCAAAGGCAGCATACCGCCTTCTACAGCAACGGTAGAGGTCAGCATACGCTTCGGAGCAGTAACTTCATCGTTAGCATATTTAGCGCCACGCGGGCAGGTGTTGCCGGTAACATTGGTAACTGCGCCATTTTCAATGGTAACAGTCATCTCGCAGCCCATAGGGCACATAATGCAGTTCATAACACGAGTTTCAACAGCCATTTTATACCCTCCTTACAGCACCAGACCTACGGTAACTTCGTCACCGATCTGGGCAAATTTTGCAGCCGGAATTTCTACGGCAATCATTTCACTGGGCTTTGCTACGGGCAGAGGACGGCTCAGCAGAACGTTGTCGCCGCTCTTAACCTCCAGCTTAACTTTGCGGTGCGGTGCAGCAACACGCATGAACAGCTTAACCTTCTCGTCTGCAGGAATTTCTGCAGGCATGGTCAGCTTCTGCGGTACGCAGGTACGTACGCCGTCAATAGCCTTTACGGTTACGGTACGGTTTTCGGTTGCCATTTTCTCCTGAGCCTTGAGTGCAGCATATTTGCCTGCGATTTCAGCTTCTTCGGATACAAAGTCAACCAGGTCATGTACGTGTACTACGTTGCCGGCAGCAAAGAAACCGTCTAAGCTGGTTTCACGATGCTGGTCAACAACCGGACCATTGGTCAGCGGGTTCATTTCCAGATCAAGGCCGCGGGACAGCTCGTTCTCAGGAATCAGACCTACAGACAGCAGTACGGTATCGCACTCGATATCAAATTCAGTACCCGGAATCGGAGTCATGCGCTCGTCAACCTTAGCAACGGTGATACCGGTTACGCGCTCTTCACCATGGATAGCAACGATGGTGTGAGAGAGGTACAGAGGAATATCATAGTCGTTCAGACATTGAACGATATTACGGGTAAGACCGTTGGAGAAGGGGCAGATTTCCAGGCAAGCCTGAACCTTGCAGCCTTCCAGGCTCATACGGCGGGCCATAATCAGGCCGATGTCGCCGCTGCCGAGGATAACGATTTTGTGACCCGGCAGATAGCCTTCCATATTAACCATACGCTGAGCAGCACCGGCAGTAAATACGCCTGCAGGACGCTCACCCGGAATACGGATAGCGCCACGGGTACGCTCACGGCAGCCCATGGTCAGGATAACAGTTTTGCCTTCCAGCTTCAGTAAGCCTTTTTCCGGATTAACGGCAATAACGGTTTTATTGTTTTGTACATCTAATACCATGGTATCAACCAGGGTTTCGATTTCAGGTTTATCAGCAACGAGCTCGATGCAGCGATGTGCATAGCCGGGGCCGGTCAGCTCTTCCTTGAAGTGATGCAGACCGAAGCCATTGTGAATGCACTGTTGCAGGATACCGCCGAGTTCGCGGTCACGCTCGATAACAACGATTTTTTTAGCACCATTCTGCCATGCGCTGTAAGCAGCAGACAGACCGGCAGGGCCACCGCCAACAATAATTACATCATATAATTGGTTCATTATTATTCCTCCCCGCCATCTGCAGAATATTTTTCGTAGAACATATTGGAATCAGTACGTTCTTTTAATACTTCGGGAACAGAAATGTTCAGCTCGCGTGCCAGAATCTGGGTAACACGCGGACCACAGAAGCCACCCTGGCAACGGCCCATGCCTGCACGGGTACGGCGTTTTACACCGTCAACAGTGCGTGCGCCTACAGGAGAGTTGATTGCTTCTACAATTTCGCCCTCGGTAACGGTTTCGCAACGGCAGATTACACGACCGTACAGATTGTCTTCGGCAATCTTAGCAGCCTTTTCATCAGCAGTCATATAGTTGAATGCTTTATGCTTCGGCAGAGCAGCCTTGAAGTCAGCCTTCTTGGCAGCGCCGCTTACGCGGGCAATTTCGTTGGCAATCAGCTCACCTACAGCAGGAGCTGCGGTCAGACCGGGAGATTGCATGCCGGCAGCATTGTACAGGCCTTCAACCTTTTCGGAAGGACCGAGTACGAAGTCACCGGTGCTGGAAACGGCACGCAGGCCGGCAAATTCGGTAATAGCTGCGCCCATCGGCAGGTTCGGAATCAGCTTCTTGGCAGAAGCAATGATTTCATTCATGCCGGCAGTGGTAACAGCCTTATCCTCTTTGGAATCCTGCTCGTTAGCGTTAGGACCGATGAAGGTGTTGCCGTGGGTAGTGGTGCAAACCAGAATACCTTTGGATTTTTTGGTCGGGGTAGGGAATACCACGCCGTAAACCAGGCTGCTGCAAGCAGTCTTATCAAACAGAATATATTCGCCCTTACGCGGAGTGATGGTGAAGGTATCATCACCGGCCAGCTTAGCGATTTCGTCAGCATAAACACCGGCAGCATTAACTACATATTTAGCAGCAATAGTGCCTTTAGAGGTTTCTACACCGGTAATTTTGCCGTCTTCCTTAACGAAGCCCAGTACCTTGCAGTCGCGGATAACTTCTGCACCGTTTTGTACAGCGCATTGAGCGAAAGCAATAGCAGCACCGAACGGCCAGCATACGCCGGCACTCGGAGCCCACAGAGCACCCTTGACAGTGGTCAGGTTAGGCTCCTGCTCAAGAACTTCTTCTTTAGACAGGATTTGCAGGCCTTCAACGCCGTTCTTTTTACCGCGTTGCAGCAGCTCCTGCAGAGTCTGCATTTCCTCGTCGGTGGTTGCAGCAACCAGGGAACCGGTCCATTTAATATCCAGGTCCAGTTCGTTTTGCAGCTCGTGGTACAGAGCGTTGCCACGAACGTTGGTAATAGCTTTGAGGCTGCCGGTAGGAGCGTCAAAGCCAGCATGAAGAATTGCACTGTTAGCTTTAGTAGTGCCGATAGCGATGTCCGGCTCTTTTTCCAGCAGAACGCATTTCAGGTCATACTTGGAAAGCTCGCGCAATACAGCAGTACCTACAATGCCGCCACCAATAACGACTACATCAGCAGATTTTACAAATTCCATTCCGTCACTTCCTTGCTGAATTTTCTCATAAAAATACACCTAAATTTTATCACAAATCTGCAAAAAATAGAAGAGGGAAGCGAAAATAAAAAAGTCCATAGTGGGACATAACATGCCCCGAAGATATTTTCTTCACTATATACAAAAAAGCTGCTGCCATTTCAGTCTTACTATAAGCAAAACCGAAAATGGCAACAGCCTGAAATTTTACTCTCTCTTTTTCACAAACCATCTCAGCGGCAGCTTTTTCTCCAGCCAACCGATAAAGATATCTGAAAGCGGTGTCAGCAGAATCCAGCTTAAGACAAGCAGGACAAAAGAAACAGAACCTACAAAAACATCGGTAAACCAATGCGCACCGCCCATAATACGGGGCAGAGAAAAAATAATAAATACAGCCAGCGCTTTAACGAAAGCGTCCTTGCCGATATATTTCCACATATACACAGCAAATATCAACAGCATCATGCCATGGTCACCGGGGAAGCTGCTGCCGGAGCGATCCTTAGCAGGCCAGCCACTCAGCTGGCTAACCCAATTTACATTATGATATAGCTGGTCAAAATAAATAGAAGCACTCGCACGGTCAATCGGCAGTAACTTATCAAACTGCTTAATAATTACCGCGCTCACCAGCATCGCAACACCGATACAGAACAGCCAGCGTTTGCCTTCAACATTACTTTTGCGGTAATAGCTGTAAAAAATCGCCAACATCGCAACGAACGCCACCACATCAAAGGCACGCAGATTAACAAAGGCCGTAAAATAAGTAAAGGCCGTTCCCTGCGCCAGCTTCTGGTTAAAGAAATAAAAGACACCTTGGTCCAGTGCCAGCCACGGTCCATGATAGCCGGCAGTAGGGGTGCTTGCCAGCCAGCTTCCCAAAAGCAGTGCTCCCAGGATATTACAGATAATTATCCAAATCAGGTTATTTTTCTTCATATAATCTCCTCGTATTTCAACATCCACTGTTCCTCAGATATCACCTAAAGTTCAGTTAACAAATTTACGTAAATATGATACCATATTCTTGAGGATTATATAAGTCTTTTATGTAGATTTTTCCCATCAGCTTACAAAGGAGGGAGAATTATGCGCAAGCTGCTTTTACTGTTAACCTGCTTACTGATGTGCTGCTGCAGCGCGCTGGCGCTCGCCGCAGATAAAACTAAGGTTGCCGATGATCCGGACGCAATCAAACCGATAGAAACCATCAGTGCTGCCGAAATGAATGAACGATTGCAGGCAGGCGATAGCGATGACCTGCTATATGTAAAAATCAAAGAAGACAGAGTAGAAGTTTACCAAGGTCTGGCTGCCGACCGCTCTTTGCGCAAGCAGCTGATTTTAACCATGCCTAATACCGAAATGCTACGCTTATATACCAATAACAAGGCAACCTTTGCGCAGATGAACAAAATGCTCAGCGATTACGAAAGCTCCAACGCCAACTTCAACGGCTATAAGATTATCACCGATAAGGATACACCGAAAAAGCTGGAAAACGGCGGTAAAATCTATCGCCTGTGGTTCATGAAGATTGAACGCGAAAAGCAAAGTCGCCGGGGTGGCTGGAACTTCCCGATTGGCATAGGTATCGGCATCGGCGGCGGGCATCACCATGGTCCCTGGATTGGAGTAGGGTGGTAAGAAGTATATCGTATATATTACAAAGAGTGTACTAAGCTATTTTGCGACTTAGTACACTCTTTTATTGTATACAAAACCCCCGCCATTGTGGCGGGGTTAAAAAGAGCTTAATTTGAGTTAATAAATATTAACCTCTAAGTCCTATTTGCCTAGCGACTTTTTTTATTTGTAAAACAAAAGAATCGTTACTTCGTCCTTTTCCTTCCAAACTGTTTATTGGTGTAGCGGCCCATCGATAAATTTGCTCTATACTCCCATAACCTCTTTTAAACAATACAGCATATTTTGCACAATTCTCTTTAGTAGGTGCATCAGATAAAATAATTTTTAATTGTTCGTCAGTCCATGGTTTTCCTTTATTAGAAACATCATATTGATCTTCATGATCTTTCTGATAGTCAATCAAAACCTTTTTTACAAATTGAATTTTCGTATCTAATGAAGAATCATCCAGTTCTAAATCCAGTAATTTATAAATTTCTAATTTATAATCTTGTTTTTTCATCATTTACCTCTAAATAAACTTTTACTATTCCGTCATTACGCATTTCTGAATGTACTATTTCAGTATTATCATCTAATGTTAAAATAGATACATCAAAATAATCATCTCCTTGCAATACATTCATTTTAGCATATCCATACAGCTTTAGCAATTAAAACAAGCGTAGACCTTCCTAAACATAAAAAGAGATACTGTGCGCACAAGCAAAAAAGACCTGCAGCCTCACTCCTTTGCTATTAGAGTAATATAAAAAATGTCTAAGCCTTTCATTTGTGCATTATATTATACAAAACGTCTATTATATTGCACATGGAAATATTTTTAAGAAATTATTGATATTTTTCTATTTTCGTGTAATACTAAATCTATCGTGCGCACGATTAGTAAAACTAACTACTCTAAAAACTTCTTGATATACGTATTTTATCTAGTAGTAGTCGAAAAACTATTATCAAAATATAGGCCACAAAAAGGCTTCACTACGACAAAAGAGCAGTCTGCATCCACACAGACTGCTCTTTTTGATTTGCAATTATTTATTTTCCAGCTTCATGCGACGTTCAGCAACACCGTTAAGGAAGTACAGCGCCAGCCAGCAGCCAACGTGAGATGCTGTCTGCAGAGTGCCGTTTTCCGGATAAATTTCTACGAAGTCCAGAGAGCAGGCACCGGCAAGAGCTGCCTCATGCACCATGCTCAGCAATTCATAGCTGGTCAGACCACCCATATCTTGCGGGCCTTGCGGCATATAAGCAGCATCCAGAGCATCGGCACATATAGTAATATAAATTACTTCCGTATCCTTGGAAACTACAGCCAAAGCTTTTTTAATAGCGGCCTTCCAGCCTTCTTCTTTAATCTCGCGGCAGGGAATAACGGTAGCACCATATTTTTGGGCATTTCTGTATTCCTGCTGATGGTTACGCGGTCCACGAATACCAATATGAGCAATCTTGGTTGCATCCATATTGGGGTCATTGTACAGCTGGAAGAACGGAGAGCAACGAGAGTATTTGTCATCGCCGAAGTTATCGTAGTTATCCAGATGAGCATCAAAGTGCAGTACGCCTACTTTTTTCGGATGACGTTTTGCCATTTCGCTGATCAGCGGATAAGCGATACCATGGTCACCGCCTAAAACGATAGGCACACATTTTGCATCCAGCAGCTCGCCATATCTTTCACGAATCTGTGCGAAGGTAAACTCGTAGTTACCATTTTGTACAGCAACATCGCCATAATCGCCGCCGGTCAGATGTTCAAAGGAGTCAATATCAAAATCAGGCAGATAGCCGGTATAACGAATAGAAGCAGTACGGATGGATTTAGGACCATCAGTACAGGAGGAATAGCCACCAATAGTGCAGCCGCCTTCCCAAGGCACACCCATAACAGCAACATCAACCTTCTTTAAATCATCCTTGTTTTCCAATACAGGCAGATTCAAAAATGTCGGAACGCCACTATAAATATTAGTCGGTAAAAAATTAGGGTCATAGATAGTAGGTCTACTGTCTTTCATTAAAATATCCTTCTTTCCTAGTCAAAAATTCACTATTTTATACATAAGATCAGAACAGGCTGATAACGCTGCTCAGACCAAGATATAAGCTGATTAAGAAGATTAATAATCCTAAGATTGTTTGCAGAGTGCTATTAGTGTAAGCACCCATGATTTTCTTGCTGCAGGTAAGATAAACAGTTACGCCGACAACTACAGGAAGAACGATACCGTTAACAGCCTGTGCCGTCATAATCAGCGCAATCGGATTAAAGCCGAAAGCAGAGATAACAATACCGGTTACAAGAACTGCTGCATTAGTGATGATAAAGCGTTTATCGCTTCTGTCAGTCTTCCAGCCCCACAAACCGGCAAGTACATAGGATACACCCATCGGTGTGCAGACAGCACTAGAAATACCGGCAGCAACCAGGCCTACAGCCATAAACGGCTGAGCAAAATCACCCAGAGTGGGCTGCAGCTGAACTGCCATATCCATAGCATTTTTTACGGTCATACCCTGCATAACGGCAGCGGAAGTAATCAAAATCGCACCGGTTACAATACCACCGATAATCATCGGAATGTTAGTACCAAAGGCAACCAGCGGCAGTTCCTCGGCGCTATGCCAGGTGCGTTTGGCGCTGGCAGCATGTAAAAACATGTTATAAGGAACAACGGTAGTACCAATCAAAGCCAGGCAGGTCATTAAAGAACCTTCAGGAATGTGCGGTACAAGACCACCAAACAATTCGCCAAGGTTCGGTTGTACAACAATCATGGTAATCAGAAAAACAATGCACATAACTACAACGCAGACAGCCAGAAGCTTTTCCAGATATTTCAAAGCATCTCCGGCAAAGCTCAAAAGCACCATAATGCACAGGCCCCAAATAGGTGCGATGATATGTGTCGAAACGCCGGTCAATGCGCTAACACCCAAAGCAGTACCCGTCAAATCACCGCCCATATAAGCAAAGCCGCCTACAGCAATAGCCACGGCAACCAGACCTACAAGGAATTTTCTGAGCAGCGGACGGTCATCAAAAGCAATCTGCAAGGTTTCCGCCAAATCCTTTTGAGTTACCACGCCTAAACGTGCTGCCATACCTTGTGTAACAATAACGGCAATTACGGAAAAGACTATGCACCATAATAATTCATAGCCATAACCGGCGCCGGCTCTGGTAGAGCTTGTTACAGTACCGGGACCGATAAAGGAACCGCAGATTAAAAAACCTGGTCCCAAAGCAGCTAATTTTTCTTTAAAAGTAAAGTGACGCGGTGCTCCAGCACCCTTTGTTTCCTTTTGCATTTGTAATGCCCCCTCAAAAAAAATAAATATATCAGACGTGTTTCGCTTTACATTGTCGTTTTTCTTTTTATATTATCGTCTGATATTATTTCTTATATCACTTTACCGCAGCTCTGTCAAGATTTTTTTGTACTATTAATGTAAAACATTTCCACAAATCACATTTTCAGATATTTTCTTCAGTCAGACGCCGAAATAGTCTGCGCCAATCAAAAATAATGTATTATAAAAACGGCTCTCCAGCTCTTCATTGTCAGTCTAAATATATGTTATAATATATTTAATGTATCGAAGATATCGAAGGAGCATTATCATGACTACTACTACACCAAAGCTAATTCAATCAGTCCAGCGTGCTATTGATATTCTCAACTGTTTCACCAACAGCAACCCTGAAATAAGCATCAATGAAATCAGCGCCAAAACAAAACTGAACGTCAACACAGCCCGTGGACTTATCAATACAATGGTAGCAAACAATCTGCTGCTTTTAGACCATAACACCAACCATTACCGCTTGGGCAGCTTTTTTCTGAGCAAAGCAGGTATTATCCAAAGCCAAATCCGTTCTTATATAATTCTCTGTAAACCGCTGATGAATGCGTTGGCAGAAAAGTATCATATAACTGCCAGCCTGCAGATTGTCAACCAGGATGAAATTGTCACGATTTATTGTGCTTATCCCGTCAGCACCTCTTATTACATCACCTTGTCCGAATATACGCCTCTGCCGGAATACGTTACCTCATCCGGCAAGCTGCTTTTAAAGCATGTACTGCTTCCCGCACATCCTGATTATCTGGACGATATTGAATTTAAGCCCTATACTCCGTATACCTTAAAAAATAAACAGGAACTTCAAAAACAGCTTGATGAAATTACGGTTAAAGGCTATTCCGTGGAAAAAGAAGAATTTAACCTTGATGTCGGCAGTATCGCTGTACCGATTTTTGATTTAAATAAAGATCTCATCGGCACCGTCAGCGTCACTGTCTTTGCCAGTGCCATGCCCCGTCTGGAAAAAAACTTGGTGCATGACCTGAAGCAGATTGCCGATCAGGTCGGCGGTTTAATCGGTATGCAAAAATAAACCTTATACTAATCTCGTTGCTTCCTTGCGCAAGTAACGAGATTTTCTTTTTCACGATATTGTCATTTTTAAATTTATAATTTCGTCTTGTATGATTTACGACTTTTTTGTATAATGCATATGAGCTATATAGGTTTCTCTATATAGTCCAATGCAAAACAAGTGAGGGATTATTAAAATGCAAGAAGAAGTTAAAGAACCGGTTTCCATGTTTGTTTTATTTGCCAGGATGTTTTCTATTACCGCCAAAAATCTGGAAAAAGAATTTGGCGAAAAAGGCCTGAAGGTCTTAGAGGACAGCGTTAAAGAATTTGGTATTGAACGTGGCAAGGACATTGCTGCCCGTGCCAAAGCCAACGGCAAAGAAAATACACTGGAAAATTATCTGGATAACTACGATATGGGCCGCAGCGAAGAATTCGGTTATGATACTGTTTATAAGCAAGACGGCATTCACCAGGATTTTCACCGCTGCGTATTTGCCAAAACCTGGATGGATGCAGGTGAAGAAAAATATGGTCGCATCTATTGCGAAAATATCGATCCTGCTATCGCAGAAGGCTATAACGAAAATATGGAATGTGTACATGACCATATCATGTATGCAGATGGTCATTGCACCTTCTGCTTCCGTATGAAAGAGAACAATAAAAAATAATAACGGCAAACTATACCGACTAATAAAAAACTCCCCTTAATATAGCTGTACATTTGCTGCAGCTGATATCAAGGGGAGCTTTTCTATATATTTTTATTTTCTACATTAAAATGCAGGCTCAATGGTGCCTTTATATTTATCGGCAATAAACTTCTTCACAGCCTCGGACTGATAAGCCTTCACAAAAGCCTTGTAAGCCTCTTTATCCTTATCCTTGTTGCGAGCAGCAATAATCATTACAGCCAGCGGCTCGTCCTTAGGCTCAAGGAAGATATTCTGCTTTTTAACATCTAAGCCACCGCTCATTACATAGTTCATGGTAATAGCAGCAGCATCTACATCAGCCAGGCTGCGCGGCAGCTGTGCTGCCTCCAGCTCCTTAAATTTCAGATGCTTGGGATTATCGACAACATCCTTCGGCGTAGCCTTCATGCCCACGCCATCCTTCAGTTTCAACAGACCGGCGCGCTGCAAAAGCAGCAGACCACGACCGCCGTTAGTCGGGTCGTTAGGAATAGCAATCGTTGCACCGTCAGGAATATCCTTCACATCATGCACCTTATCACTGTAAATGCCCATACGCATTAAAATAGCGTTGCCGATGGGTACAAGGTCAGTCTTGTTCGTCTTGTTGAAATTATCCAGGAAGGGCTTATGCTGATAGCTTACCAAATCCAGCTCGCCATCTGCCAAAGCCTTATCCGGAGTAACGTAATCAGAGAACTCCACAACCTGTACCTTCAGGCCACTTTTGGCCGCTTCCTTGGCCGCAGCTTCTACAACCTCAGCATGAGGACCGGCGGTAGCACCAACCTTAATCGTCGTTTGAGCCTGCTTGTCTCCGCCGCCGCAGCCTGCTGCCGCCAACGCCACTACAGATAACGCAATAACCAATAATTTTTTCAACATAATTCATCGTCTCCTTTGTAAAACTAAAATAAAAAAAGCCTTCGTTTATCCATACCGCATTTTCATTATGCAGTAAGGGACGAAAGCAAACTTCGTGGTACCACCCAATTTCACTGCTACCTCACGATAGCAACCTCCTCAAGTACGCCGGACTAAACCATTAATACTTCAGCACTGTAACGGGTGCGCCCGGACAACCTAAACTTGCGCTTCAGCCAATCAGCTCCAAGACCATCTTCGGCAAAATCTCCTGCACTTCCTTGCACCAAACGGAAGCTCTCTGGGGCAGTACTCCTTGCGTACTCTTCTTTTCATCGCTCGTATATGAACTTGTGAGTAAAAATATACAACTTGTCAAAGCATCTGTCAACCAAAAACAGGAAAATTTTTCTCAAAGCCTAGTATTTTAGTAGATTTGTAAACGATGTTACACAATTCACTTACTTAGACAAATGCTACTCAGGCCCATGCAACAGAAATATTATTTTTATTTTACATTTCTTCATTATAGCACCCAAAAATACAATAAAAAGTGTAAATTTGCCTATTGACAAACTAGGCTTTATCATGTAAATTATCAAGCAACATCACACAAGCATTGCTTGTTGATTTTGTTTTACGCAATAAAAATTTGATAATATCACGTTTAACAGGTGAGAAGATTCCGGAGAATAAAAAATGCAGCAATTTGCATAAACCTGCTTGCTGCAGTCCCGATGCAATATCCGGTATCTTGCCGCCTGACCTTGAAAGGAGAAGATTACACTATGGAATTTGCAACAAAATGTATTCATGAAATCGGCGCAGCCGACGCAACCGGCAGCATTGCCCCAGCAATTTATCTTTCCTCAACCTTTGCACACCCCAAGCTGGGGGACACTACAGGCTTTAACTATACACGTGAATCCAACCCGACACGTGCACGTCTGGAACAGCTTCTGGCAGCATTGGAGAACGGTATCGATGCCTTGGCTTTTTCCTCCGGCATGGCTGCAGTTGATGCGGTTATGAATCTGTTCGCGCCCGGCGACCACATCATCACCGGCAACGATCTCTACGGCGGCTCCTTCCGTCTGTTCCGCAACCTTAACGCCAAAAACGGTGTAGAGTTCACCTCTGTGCATACTTCTAAGCTGGAAGAAATCAAGGCTGCCATTAAACCCAACACTAAAGCCATCTTTTTGGAAACACCGACCAACCCCACAATGGAAATCAGTGATTTGCGTGCTATCAGCAAAATCGCCCATGAAAATAACTTTTTGGTTATCGTCGACAATACCTTCCTGACACCATATTTCCAAAGACCGCTGGACCTTGGCGCTGATATCGTTATCCATAGCGGAACAAAGTATCTCTGCGGCCATAACGATGTACTCGTCGGCTTTACCGTAGCCAAAGACCCTGTTATTGCCGACAAGCTGCGTCTGATTTATAAAACAACCGGTGCCTGTCTGGGAGCACTTGATGCCTGGCTCGTTATCCGCGGTATCAAAACTCTGCCGCTGCGTATGGAGCAGCACCAGAAAAACGCTTTCGCCATTGCCAAATGGCTGCAGGAGCAACCGCGTGTACAATATGTTTTATATCCCGGTCTGGAAAATCATCCCGGTTATGAAATCAACAAAGCGCAGACCACCGGCTTCGGCGGCATGATTTCCTTTGCTGTAGACAACGCCGAAACAGCACGCCAGATTTTGGAAGGCGTCAAGCTCATCAAATTTGCCGAAAGCCTCGGCGGTACGGAAAGCCTGATAACCTATCCGATTCGCCAGACACATACCGACCTTACTGCCGAAGAATGTGCCGAAAAGGGGATTACAGATTGTCTGCTGCGCTTCTCTACAGGCATTGAAGCAACGCAGGATCTTATTGACGATTTGGCACAGGCCTTTGCTGCAGTAGAATAATTTGTAAGAATAAAGTTTGGTGATAAATTATGACTAAATATGATTTTGACAAGATAATCGACAGACGTAATACAGACTGCTTAAAATACGATTTTGCCATTCAACGTGGACGTCCGGCCGACGTTTTACCTTTTTGGGTAGCAGATATGGATTTTCCTATTGCCCGGGAAATACAGGAAGCGCTTATTGAACGCTGCCAACATGCTATCTTCGGTTATAGCGAAAGTACAGAAGCATATTTTCAAGCTGTCCGTGACTGGTATACTAAGCATTTTAACTGGAGCCCTGAATCCGAATGGCTCACCAAGACTCCCGGCATAGTTTTTGCCCTTGCTATGGCAGTAAAGGCCTTCACCCAAAAAGGTGAGGGAGTACTTGTACAGCAGCCGGTTTACTATCCTTTCAGCGAGGTTATAGAGGATAATGAACGCAAGCTGATTAATTCACCGCTCATTCTGAAAAACAGTCATTATGAAATGGACTTTGCCGATTTAGAAGAAAAAATCGTCGCTAACAATGTTAAGCTGATGCTTTTATGCTCACCGCATAACCCCGTAGGCCGTGTCTGGACCCGCGACGAGCTGCAAAAATTGGGCGATATCTGCCTTAAGCATGGTGTAATTACCGTAAGTGATGAAATTCATGGTGATTTCGTCTGGGGAAATAACTCTCAGACGGTTTTTGCAAGTTTGGGTGAGCAGTACGAGCAAAATTGCGTAATCTGCACTGCGCCAAGTAAAACCTTCAATATTGCCGGTCTGCAGGTATCCAATATCTTCATTCCTAACAAAAATCTACGTCGCCGCTTTCGCAAGCAGGTAGCGGCAGCAGGCTACAGCCAGGTAAACACCTTAGGCCTTGTTGCCTGCCAGGCAGCCTACACTTATGGCGAGGATTGGCTGCAGCAGGCAAAGGCTTATATTGAAGATAACATTAAATTTGTTGATGCTTATCTGCAGCAGAACCTGCCGCAGATTAAGCTGCTCCGGCCTGAGGGGACATATCTGATTTGGCTCGACTGCAGCGCCTTAGGCCTTACATCTGCCGAACGCGAGCAGTGGCTCTGGCATAAAGCACACCTCTGGCTCGACGGCGGCGGTATCTTCGGTAAAGAGGGAGAAGCCTTTGAACGTATCAACGTTGCCTGCCCCCGTGCGCTATTATTACAGGGACTTGAGCAGCTGAAGCAAGCTGTTCATGAATTAAATTAAATTTATTAATTTAATTCTTTCTACGATGTAACTGAAAAACTGCTGCCTTCTTTGTAGCAAAAGTGAAGGCAGCAGCTTATTTTTATTTTCGCTATACTTTTGCAGGCTCATTATTCCATCTTGTAAATTGACGCCGATTTGTATATAATTCAGATAAGCTATCCTGTGCTTGTTTGCTGTAATACTCTTATCGGATCAGATAAAACAGCGGAACAAATTGGTTTTAAAGCTATAATAAAATATAATAAACTTGATTTTTACGCTTTTGCCGCTATGCAAAAGCCTAATGAAGCAGGAAGGGAGCATTATATGAAACGTGAACAAATAGCCAAAAATATTGTTGCCGATCTCAAGGAGCTGGCAGCCTTAACCTCTGATGCAGACGGAGCACAGCGCGTTGCCTGGACACCGACATTCAAGAAAGCAACGGAATGGTTTGCCCAAAAGATGCAGGCAGCAGGTGCCGAGGTCTGGGCCGATGCCGCAGGCAACAGCTGGGCCAAATTTGCCGGCGAAAGCGAGGAGTGCATTGTTATCGGCAGCCATCTTGATTCCGTACCTGACGGAGGCTGGCTGGACGGCGCTCTAGGCGTTGTAGCAGGCATGGGCATCGGTGCCTATGGTCTGGCAGATAAAAAGCCTGCCAAAACTCTTTACGTTGTCGGCTGGGCTGACGAGGAGGGTGTAGCCTTCGGTAAAAGCTGTCTTGGCAGCAGCGCTGTCAGCGGCATTGTCACGAGTAAGGATGTGCTGCCCTTAATCCACCAGAAAAACGGCCGCAGCTTCAGCGATGTCTGGCAGGAATACGGCCTTGATGCCAGCAATATAGGGGAGGCCCACACTGCCTTTGCCAAACTGCCGGTTAAAGCTTACCTGGAGCTGCACATTGAGCAAGCACCGCTGCTAGCGTTAGACAAAAAAAGCGTAGCCTGCGTTTACGGCGTCTGCGGCTGCAACCGCCAGTACATCACCTTCCGCGGTCAGCAGGGACATTGCGGTTCGCCGGTTTCCCTGCGTCAGGATGCCTTTATCGCGGCAGCGCAGACCACACTTGACCTGCGTGAAATCGCCCTTAAATATGATTCCTATTGCACTGTAGGCAATATCGAGGTCAAGCCTGACCTGACTACTATTTCTCCGGGCTATTGCCGCATTTCGCTGGACCAGCGCAGCATTAAGCCGGAAACAATGCAAATCATTGTTGCAGAAGCCAAGGCTGCGGCGCAAAAGCATGCACAGGAGGGTAAGCTCACTGTAGAATTTGAGCCTATCTGGCATGCGGAGCCGATTCTCTTTGATGAACAACTGGTAGAGGACTGCAACGCTGCCGTAGAGGAGGAAACCGGTGCAAAACACAGAATGTATTCCGCACCGCTGCATGATGCCGTGCCTCTGAATGCCGTTGTACCTTCGGTAATGATGTTCACCCAGTCCGATCCCGGAATTTCTCACTGCAAAGAAGAAAACACCCCGCAGCCGCAGCTGGAGGAGGCTATCCGCGCCTTCATCCGTCTGGCGGAAAAAGAGCTGGGAACTGGCTTTGCAGAGTAAGCACTAAAGCCCACTGCAACCTTGCAACAAAGTAATTTTATATTTTTATACGACAAAAGCAGCTTCTGCGAGGCAGAAGCTGCTTTGCTTTTTATACAGGATATTTATTTTATTAAATCCTTAAGTCCGCGTATCCGCATAACCTTCCAGGTAAAGCACAGACTGCGCAGCGACTGGTCCAAGAACATCGGTACCCAGGCGCCCACAATCCCCAGCTTGCAATAATAGATAAAGAAGGCCGTCATCAGAGGACGTAAAACGGTAATCAGCACAAAGGAATAAACAGCAACGGCAGTAGTCTGGCCGCTGCCACGCAATATACCTGCAGTAATAATCGTATGCCCCTGCGGTATGCAAACGGCCGCTACCCAGAACATTACCGTTTCACTGAGAGCAAGTGCCTGTGCATCCTGTGAATAAACGCTGAAAATCGGCACGCGTGCAGCATACAGGATAATAAAAGAAGCAACGGAAATTCCCAGGCCCCATTTAAAGCCTATACTGCGGCAGCGCTTCCAGGTTGCATAATCAGCTGCACCACGCATTTGCCCAGCCAGCACCATATTAGCCTTGCCGAAGCCGAAGATAAAATCATAGGAAAAATCGCAGATATTATAGCAAATGCTGTGTACTGCATAGGGCAGAGTACCAAGACGCGCAGTCATCCAGCCATAGGCCAGCATACCGATGCGTTCCGCACCAAGCTCACTGAAAACACCGCCTAATACCGGCATAAATTCCCGCCAGAAGACTTTATCCGGCAGCTGCAGCAGACCATCACTGAAAAAGCCCTCATGCTTCATTATCCAGACGGTGATACCGAAAGTACACAGAGAGCCGATAATCGTGCTGATTGCAGCGCCACGCACACCCCAGCCAGCAAAGCTGCCAAAGCCGGTAATGAGAAAATAATTGCAGACGATATTCACCACATTGCCGACAATGTTGCTTTTCATAATAGCGCTTGTCCTACCTACGCCCAGCAAGGTGCCCTGCAGCAAAAGCGAAAGAGAATTTAGCAGTACTGCAGCTACGGCAATATTGCCATAAGCCAGCGCAAGCTCCAAATAATCGCTCTGTGCACCCATCAGCACCACCAGCTTCTCAAAAAAGCCATAGAAAAGCAGATGCAGCACTACAAGCAGAACACCGCTGACAGTAAAGCTTTGGCGCAGCAAAACCTTAATGGCGGAATATTGCCCGGAACCGAATTTATTCGCCGTCAGAATTGTAACTGCGGATGCCAGTGAGCGCGATACTGTCAGCAGCACCAGGCGCAGCGGCAGAAAAATACTTACCGCCGCTATGGCCTTAGCACCCAATACGCCTACCATAATCAAATCGGCCGCTGCCAGAAAGGTCATAAAAATGCCCTCCAACGCAGCGGGGAGGGCAATACGCAAATATTTACCTGTTAATGAATCATTAAAGCTCTTCATTTTCTAGAAAACATATACGTTAAAACAAATAAACAAATTTATTCAGCATCCTCTTCATGATGGATTGCTGCCAGAGAAACAACCTTGTCATCATCGTTCAAGGTCATCAGCTTTACGCCCTGGGTATTACGGCCATATTGGGAAATCTGGTCTACATCAGTGCGGATAATCAGGCCGGCTGCGGTAATCATCATGATTTCCTGATCCGGGTTAATAACCTTCATACCGATTACCAGACCGGTTTTTTCGGTAATCTTCATATTGATGATACCCTTGCCGCCGCGAGTCTGCTTACGATATTCCTTAACCTCGGTACGCTTGCCCATGCCGAATTCAGTTGCCGTCAGAACTTCGGAATCTTCATCGGAAACACTGTCCATAGCAACAACCTCATCACCGTAGTTAAGAGAAATACCCTTTACGCCGTGCGCGGTGCGTCCCATGGTGCGTACATCCTGCTCATCAAAGCGAATGGCAATACCGTTGCGGGTTGCCAGAATGATTTCGCTGTTGCCGTCAGTAAGCTCTACACCAATCAGATCCTCATCATCGTCCAGATTAATAGCAATCATGCCGTTTTTGCGGACGCTTTCCAGATCCTTAAGGTTGATTTTCTTGACGGTACCTTTGTTGGTAGCCATAAACATGAACTGCTCTTCTCGGAATTCCTTCACCGGAATAACAGCCGTAATCTTTTCACCCGGCATCAGTGCCAGCAGATTGATAATAGCTGTGCCCTTGGCAGTGCGGCTTGCTTCGGGAATTTCATAACCCTTTTGGCGATATACACGGCCACGGTTGGTGAAGAAGAGAATGTTATGGTGAGTGGTGGAGAGGAAGAGATGCTCTGCGGAATCATCAATCTTCTTGCCGCTGCCGCCGGTTTTGCCTACGCCGCCGCGTTTTTGGCTGCGGAAGTTGTCGAGAGTCTGGCGTTTAATGTAGCCCTGATGACTGATGGTTACAACGATATCCTCTTCGGCAATCAGATCCTCTATATCCATTTCGGAGCTGTCGATGGAAATTTCGGTACGACGCTCGTCACCGAAGCGCTTCTTCATTTCCTGCAGGTCTTCCTTGATAATGTTCATAACCTTGTGCTCATCTGCCAATACGCTTTCCAGCCAGTCAATAGTTTCCAGCAGGTCGGCATATTCTTCGTCAATCTTCTTGCGCTCCAGACCGGTCAGGCGCTGCAGACGCATATCCAGAATAGCCTGTGCCTGACGCTGGCTCAGCTTAAAGTTTTCCATCAAAGCGGTGCGGGCAATTTCTGCTGTCGCGCTGCCGCGGATGGTGCTGATTACAGCATCAATATTATCCAGGGCAATCTTCAAGCCCTCTAAGATATGAGCTCTGTCCTTGGCCTTGCCCAACTCGTAGCGGGTACGTCTGGTAATAACATCCTTCTGGTGCTCCAGATAATATTCCAGAACCTGCTTGAGGTTCAGGACACGCGGCTGGCCGTTAACCAGCGCCAGCATGATGATACCAAAGGAGCTCTGCAGGGCGGTATGCTTGTACAGACGGTTCAGAACAACGTCAGGAACAGCATCACTCTTAAGCTCAACAACAATCTTCATGCCGTCTTTAAGGCTGGAGAAGTCATCAACCTTGGTAATGCCTTCGATTACGCCGTCCTTAGCCAAATTAGCAATATCCTTAATCAAGTTAGCTTTGTTAACCTGATAGGGGATTTCGGTAATAACGATATGGTGCTTACCCTTGTTGGCAGGCACAATTTCAGCCTTGGCGCGGATTTTTACAACGCCACGGCCGGTGTTATAAGCACTGGTAATACCTTCCTTGCCCAAAATGCAGGCACCTGTCGGGAAGTCAGGGCCCTTGATAGCCGTCATCAGCTGCGGAATTTCCACATCAGGGTTATCAATCAGCATAACAAGGCCGTTAACAACCTCGCACAGGTTGTGCGGCGGAATGTTGGTAGCCATACCTACAGCGATACCGGCACTGCCGTTAATCAGCAGAGCAGGTACCTTGGAAGGAAGTACGCTGGGCTCCTTTAAGGATTCATCATAGTTAGGTACAAAATCAACTGTATCCTTTTCGATATCCTCCAGCATTGCCTCAGCAATTTTAGCCATACGTACCTCGGTATAACGCATTGCTGCCGGACTGTCGCCGTCAATGCTGCCGAAGTTGCCATGGCCGTCTACCATCAGATAGCGGGTAGAGAAATCCTGCGCCAGGCGCACGATTGCATCATATACGGAACTATCACCATGCGGATGATATTTACCTAAAACGTCACCGACGATACGAGCGGATTTTTTATAGGGCTTCGTCGGAGTCATGCCTGCTTCCTGCATTGCGTATAAAATACGGCGATGTACAGGCTTCAGACCATCGCGGACATCAGGTAAAGCACGTTGGATGATAACGCTCATCGCATAATCGATATAGGATTTTTGCATTTCCTCTTCGATGTATACGGGAAGAACTTTACCAGTGGTATTTTCTAAATCCACTTTATCACCTTTCCTTTACAAAAAACAATATTACAACCCGATAACCGGGGCAGAGCGCCTCAGCTCAGGTTATTTTAATAATATCTCATAAACCTGCTTGCCAATCAGCAGGGTAGTAACCAGTAAATACAAGGGGCGCACATAGGAGGCACCCTTTTTAATCGCCAGACGGGTACCGACAACAGCACCGGCAATCATTGCCGCAGCCATAATCAGGCCGTAGCTCCAGATAATCGTGCCGCTGACAGCGAAGGATACAAGAGCACCAACGCCACTGGCAAAATTCAACGCCTTGGCATTACCGGCAGCCGTTACAAAGTCATAGCCCAAATACAAAAAGCCAAAAATCAGGAAGGAGCCTGTACCGGGACCGAAGAAGCCATCATAAAAGCCCATGGCAAACGCCATGACGATGGCACCGATTAAAGCCTGCATACCAAGCTTTTCTATCGTACCGGCATCGCCCCAATCCTTACGGCGATAGGTATAAACAGCAACAGCAACCAGAAGCACGACGATGATATTTTTCATCAGCTGCTCCGGCAGCAGGTAAACTACGTAGGCACCTAAGGCTGAACCGATAAAAGAAAGCGGCATCAGCGTAAAGGCTGCCTTTTTTATTTTGCCGGCGCGCCAAAATGAGAGCACGCTGGTAAAGCAGCCGATAGAGGCTGCCAGCTTGTTTGTTCCCAAAGCATAGGGAACAGGCAAGCCCAGGCTCAACAGGGCAGGGGTGGAAATTAAACCGCCACCGCCAACAGTAGAATCAATAAACGAAGCTATAAAGCCTGATACAATCAAGAAAATAACTGTCGTAGTATCTAAATTCGCCACAAAAGTTTCCAAAAAATTCCCCTCATTTCAGTGGCTAGTAATTAGTTGTTAGTGGTTAGCAAGCGAAACTCACTATGCCAAATATCAGGCTGCACGGCTTCACTGCACACTATTTACTAATCACTGCTTACTTTTCACTGCACACTATACACTATTCACTTTTAACTATTTACTGCCTTCCGCCCAACGGATATAGAGTCCTAAAGCACCGCTGTGACAGGTGCAGCAGATTTTTTCGGCACCTTCCAGAACCTCATTGCTGATAGCATAAGGATAGAGCTGGCGCAGCGTTGCCTGCTGCAGCGGCCAACGCACGCCGGTAAAATCTACTGTCGTGCTTTCGCTTAAGGGCAGCAGGGAAACAGCTTCCGCTGCAGCCTGCAGCTTCAGCTCTACGCTTTCGCCCTCTGTCAGCAAAAGCATAAATTCCTTGTCATCCGCCAGTATAACCCGGCAGTCACGTTGCTTTTTTACTCCCAGCAGAGTATAGACGTTGCTGTATAAATGGTCAAAGCGTCCGCCCCAGATGCCGCTGGCAAGAATATCTCCCTCAGGCAGATTGTGCAGCAGCAGCTGTAAATCGGTATCATCCTTGGCAGGATTGAAGCTGTGCACCGCAGTGCCTGCAGCACACGCCTGCTGATAAACAGCCTGTGACGAGCTGTCGCAGTCACCGAACAGCTCCGCCGGCACACAGCCGGCTGCAAAGCAATACTCGGCGCCGCGGTCAGCGCAGTAAATTTTCTTGCCGTTGCTGACTCTGTGCAGCCACTCAGTTTTCGGTCCGCGTCCGCCTGCAACCACCAGCAAAGTGTCAGCAGGGGAGAGTGCAGCAGCATGATGTTTCACGTGAAACATCACGCGCAGCTCCAGCTCAGGCAATACAAAAAGCTTAGCAGCCATTATTTTTTCGCTACAGCGACAGGCTTAATCACAATTTGGCCGTTTTCCTTAAGAACCTTCCAGGTGCAGTCACCATTCTTGTTCTTCAGCCATTCCATGCTGATTTCCAGAAGAAAACGGTTCAGGCGCTCCTGTGCATCCTCCGGCAGCAGCAGCTCCTTTTTAGCAGGTGCCTTAACACCCTTCAATTTGCTTTGCTTAACCTTTTCATCAGCATACATGCCGTTTTCAAAGGTCAGCTCCTCGCTGAAGCCCTTCAGCATATCTGCATCGGAAAGTCCTTTTTTTATCTTAACCATTTTAAGCACCTCTTTTTATGCAACAATCAGGCTTACAAATCCAGATTACGTACCTTCTTAGCATTGTCCTCGATAAACTGACGGCGCGGCTCAACCTTATCGCCCATCAGAATAGAGAAAATGCGGTCTGCCTCTGCGGCATCCTCCAGATGAACCTGCAGAATAGTACGTGCCGCAGGATCCATTGTTGTTTCCCACAGCTGGCCTGGGTTCATCTCGCCTAAGCCTTTGTAGCGCTGTACATACGGATTGGTATCGCGGCCAACCTCATCGAGAATTTGCTGCAATTCTTCATCACTGTAAGCGTAGTAATGCTGCTTCTGGTTTTTACGGATTAAATACAGCGGCGGCTGTGCAATAAACACATGGCCTTCCTTAATCAGGGGCTGCATATAACGATAGAAGAAGGTCAACAGCAGCGTACGGATATGCGCACCATCGACATCGGCATCTGTCATGATAATAATTTTGCCATAACGTGCCTTGTCCAGATTGAAGTCATCGCCGATACCGCAGCCGAAGGCAGTAATCATATTGCGGATTTCTTCACTGCTCAGCACCTTATCAAGACGTGCCTTTTCAACATTGAGGATTTTACCGCGCAAAGGCAAAATAGCCTGGAAATCACTGTTACGGCCCTGCTTGGCACTGCCGCCCGCGGAGTCACCTTCGACCAGATAAATCTCGGTATCCTCAACATTACGGCTCTTGCAGTCAGCCAGCTTGCCGGGAAGTCCGCCCAAATCCATAGCGTTCTTACGGCGTGTCAGCTCACGTGCCTTGCGTGCTGCCAGACGGGCGCGCGCGGCAATAATAGCCTTTTCTACCAGCTTTTTGGCAACCTGCGGATTTTCCTCCATAAACTCGGCCAGAGTATCGCCGACCAGGTTATCAACGATAGGCATAACCTCGCTGTTGCCCAGCTTAATCTTGGTCTGGCTTTCGAACTGCGGGTTCTGCACCTTTAAGCTCAGAACTGCGGTCAGGCCTTCACGTACATCATCACCGCTCAGCGCATCCTCATTTTCCTTGAGCATGTTGGTCTTACGCGCATAAGCGTTAATTGTGCGTGTCAGCGCCTTACGGAAGCCGCTGAGGTGAGTACCGCCTTCTTCGGTGTTGATATTGTTGACATAGGTGAAAATATTCTCGCTGTAGGTATCGCAATATTGCATTGCAACCTCAACGATAACAGCGTTCTTTTCGCCCTCCAGATAAATCGGCTTCGGATTGATTTTATCCTTATCCTTATCCATAAATTCAACATATTCGATGATACCGCCGGCAAAATGGAAGGTTTCACTCTTATCCTCGGCACGTTCATCGGTCAGGGAAATGGTGATGCCCTTATTCAAAAAAGCCAGCTCACGAATACGCAGACGCAGAGTATCATAGCTGTATTCCGTTTCCGTAAAAATGGTAGCATCCGGTTTGAAATGAACCGTGGTACCGGTAGTTTCGCAATCGCCCTTTTCATAGAGCTTTTTCGAGGTTTTGCCCTTAGCAAACTCAATGCCGTAGCATTTGCCGCCGCGGCGCACCTCAACCTCCATGTGCTCGCTCAATGCGTTAACGCAGGTAACACCGACACCATGCAGACCGCCGGAAACCTTATAACCGCCGTCACCGAACTTACCGCCTGCATGCAGCACCGTCATGATAACCTCAACAGCAGGCTTCTGTTCCTTTTTCATCATATCCACCGGAATGCCACGGCCGTTATCGATAACCGTAATGCTGTTATCCTTATGGATAATTACCTTGATATCACTGCAGTAGCCGGCCAAAGCCTCGTCAATACTGTTGTCCACAACCTCATACACCAGATGGTGCAGACCGCGAGAGGACGTACTGCCGATATACATAGAAGGTCTTTTGCGTACAGCCTCCAGGCCCTCTAAAACGTGAATCTGTTCCGCGTTATAGTTACCCTTGACCGCTGTAGCTTCTTCAATATCAATATCCTGGGTCATATTTACCTCCGTTTTAAAATTTCTAAATTAGTATAGACAGCGCCGTCCAGAAAACCTGATTCAGCGCGTTTTTTCAAAGTCACCGAAGAAATCGAGGACAAATACATCGTATCATTGGTCAGAACGCAGCTGTAATAGCCTTCGCCGCCAGAAGCATCGACAACCTTATAGCGGGAGCCGTACTTCTTGACGAAATCGTCATAAACCTGAGGGTGATTCAAATTAAAAATAGCGATGATTTCACTGTTTTTTACCATGTAATCTACTCCCAAATGCAGATACACCCTGATCCCTCCTTAAATAAGTCAAAGCATTTTCATAAAGTGCAAGGGTAATATCCTCAGGCTGCTTTTCCAGCAGAAACATTACCGCCAGCAGGCTTTCCTTCTTATCGGCAAAGCCGCAGCGCACCCGTTCAAAATAGTAGCTTTGTAAGTTTTCCTTTACAGCCGTAAATAATATTTTATCACATTTATAGTAGGCCAGACAATCTTCATACTTAAGCCAAGGCTGAATCCGCAGCAGCTCCGCCAGCTTGCTGCGCAGCTCCTCGCGCTGCTCGCGCTCGCAGATGCTGCACATATCCAGTCCTTTGCGCATCTGAGCACCGCATACGGGGCATTTGGTATATTCCGCAGGCGGGGCAGGCGGCTCGGCCTGCTTTTCCTTTTGCTGCTGCTTTTTGAAAAAGCTGCCGGTATGAAAATAAACCTTTTTAATCAGCACGCGTCCCAGCAAAAAGGAGTTAATTTTTTGCAGAAAAAGCTGCTGCATCATATACAGCTCGTTGGCCAGCATGCTGTTGGCCGTGCGCACATAAAGCTCGCTGCCGCTGATTTTTTCGATAGCACAGCTGCGCGCCAGATTTTCGCCCACAATCTCCGTCCATCTGCTTTCCAAATAATGTTGCAGATAGGCCAGCTTGATTTCCGGCGATATATAAGCCTTTTTATAGGTGCGGCGCGGATCAAACAGACGGCGGATAACCTCCTCCGCAGCCTCTAAATTCTCAGCATACATAATCAGGCCTCGCTTATACTGCCACCGGAAATTTTAAAGTAAGTATTACCGGCGAGCTCCGGTATCAGCTCGCGGTCATTTACTGTAATAAAGGTCTGCACTCTGCCGTCAATAAACAGCAGCAGCTGGGCGCGGCGGCTGTTATCAAGCTCGCTCATGACATCATCTAAGAGCAGGACAGGGAACTCGCCCAGCTCATTTTTGACATACTGCAGTTGCGACAGCTTCAGTGCCAGAGCACCGCTGCGCTGCTGTCCCTGTGAGCCAAAGGCCCGCAAGGAAAGACCGTTGAGCAACAGCTGCAAATCGTCGCGGTGGGGACCGATGCCCGTATTGCCGCGCAGAATATCAAGGCGCTGACGCTCCGACAGCTGTTCACGGTAAAAATCCTCCGCTGCCTCCGCGGCAGACTGCGGATAGAGCAGAGTGCTGTTGTTGGCCTTCTGCTCATAGCGCACCTGCAGCATTTCGCTGCCTTTGGTAATGGATGAATAAATCTCTCCGGCAATAGCCTGCAGCTTGCTCAACGCCGCCAAACGTCTGCGGACAATAGCTGCCGCCAGACGGATGAACTCCTCGTTCCAGGGCTGCAATACATCAGGACTGCCGCCGTTATCGCGCAGCTCCTTCAAAAGACGGTTGCGCTGCTGCAGAACACGGTTATACTTCAGCAGCAAATCGTAGTAGACAGGATCTGTCTGAGCAATCTGCATATCAAAGAAGCGGCGCCGCAATGCAGGCTCGCCCTTGACCAGCTGCAGGTCCTCCGGCGAAAACATCACCGCATTCAGGGCACCGTAATGCTCCTTGGGACGCACGCGCGCACCGTCGAGCAGTATTTCCTTCTGCCAGCGCTCATGCTGACGGTATTTTTTTATTTTCACCTCATGGCTGCCGCTGAAGCTGGCATATTCTACGCCTACGGCCATAGCATCGGCACCCATTTTCAGCATTTCCTCTTCAGCCGAAGTACGGTGCGACATGCCGAAGGCACTGTAAAAAATAGCCTCCAGCAGATTAGTCTTTCCCTGGGCGTTCTGCCCGTAAAAAACATTAATCATAGCTGAAAGCTGCAGTTTGCAGCTTTCATAGTTGCGGAAATTAACCGCATAAAGACTGTTGATCTTCATTAAGCTTCTTTGGCAACGGTCAGCTCTATCTGGTCATCAATATTTACGACATCGCCGGGATGCACCTTTTTACGTTTCTCCGTTACCAGCTGGCCGTTCAGGCGGACAACGCCATCTTCAACCATCAAAAATGCCTGGCCTCCGGTATCTGCAACACCGGAAAACTTCAGCAGCTTATCCATAGTAATAAATTCTGTTGTAATTTCTACAGTTTCTTTTTGCATAATGCCGCTCCTTAGAAAACAACACGTACCGGTGTTACGATGTAGGTGTAATCCGGTTCATCGGCACAGGTAACACATACCGGGCTGAGAGAGGTATTCATGGATAAAACCGCTTCCTCTGCTTCCAGGTTCTTCAGGATATCCAGAATATATTTGGCGTTAAAGGCAACATTCAGCGGGTCACCGATAGTCTGGCAGGAAACAACCTCCAGGCCGGTGCCTACATCCGGGCTGCTGCTGGTAATAGTAATTTCATCGGCAGCTACGCTCATTTTGATGATGCTATAATCACCGTCAGTAGAGAAAAGAGCTACACGCTCAACAGCGCCGGCAAGCTCTTTGATATTTACCTTGCTGGTCAGAGCGAATTTCGGCGGAATAACACGGCGATAATCGGGGAACTGGCCTTCAATCAGACGGGAAACAATAACTACATTATCGATAACAACCATAATCTGGTTATTCAGCAGGGAAATAAGTACTTGCTGCGGTACCTCACCTGTCAGGTTGCGGGAAATTTCGCCCAGAACCTTGGACGGAATAATCATGCTGAGCTCTTCATTTCCCTCGTAGGGCAGAGATTTGATTGCCAGACGATGGGTATTGGTGCCGACAAAGGTAATTTTGCCGTCTTTAGCTTCCACCAGAATACCGGTGAACAAAGGTCTTGCTTCATCGGTAGAGCAGGAGAAGATAGTCTTTTTGATCAGCTCTTTAATCATGCCGTCATCAAGAGCAATGGTTCTGTCTGCATCAAAGGTGGGAAATTTAGGATAATCATCTTCATTCATTAAGAAGAGCTGATATTCGGATTTTCCGGAGCTTACTTTGATAGAGTGCTTTTCTTCGTTTTTGCTGATGGTCAGGCTTTCAGCGGGCAATTTACGGATAAGGTCGGCAAAATGCTTGGCAGAAACAACTATTTCCCCCGGTTCGCTGATTTCTGCATCAATGGTGCAGGAAATAGCCATGTTTAAATCCATAGCCTGTATTTCCAGCTTGTTATCTGCTGCGATAACATGGATACCGGAAAATATAGGTGTGCTTGGTTTGGAAATAATTGCTCTTTGAACTGTCTGAATTGCTTTATTTAAGCTGTTGGTATTACAGGAAATTATCATTTGTTCACAGTCCTCCTTGGTTTTTTAATACTGTTATAATATATAAAAAGTAGTCGACGTAGTAGTAGGGCCTGTTAGTTGTGGGGAAAAGTACTTTGAGCTTAGCTGTGATGCGTTATTTCCCATGTATATAAGGCTGTTGATAACCGGGAAATAATATGCACACAATCTACAGGCTAAAATTTTATCAACTTATGCCCAAAAGTTATACACAGCTTGAGGGTGAGTTATCAACAGTTTTTGTGGATAACTTTTTTACTGTTATTGCCGCAGGATTTCGATGATTTCCTGCAGCTCGTTTTGGAAGGCGAGGTTACTGTTTTTGAAGTTGCTTATTTTTTCGTAAGCATGGATAACGGTGGTGTGGTCGCGTCCGCCGAAGAGCTCGCCGATGCGCGGATAGGATAAATCTGCCAGCTCACGGCAAAGATACATAGCTACCTGACGCGGGAAGGCAATGTTCTGGGTACGTTTCTTGTTGAACAGCTCGTCCTGCTTAACATTGTAGTGGTCGGCGACAACCTTAATGATGCCTTCGTAGGTGATAGTTCTTGTTTTGCAATCGTTGCCCATGTCGGAAAGAACCTTCTGTGCGGTTTCTACGGTGATGGGCATGTGCATGAGGGAGGTGTATGCTACTATTTTATTGTAAGCGCCCTCAATTTCACGGATGTTGGTGGCAATATTGGTTGCCAGCAGGGTAATGACTTCGGTAGGCAGGACGATATTGTCCGATGCTGCCTTGGTGCGCAGGATAGCCATACGTGTTTCCAGGTCAGGAGTCTGGATATCTGCTGTCAGGCCCTGGTCAAAACGGGAACGCAGGCGGTCCTCTAAGGTTTCGATTTCGCGCGGAGGACGGTCACTGGAGATGATGATCTGTTTATCGGCATCCTTCAGTGCGTTAAATGTATGGAAGAATTCTACCTGCGTCTGCTCCTTGCCTTTCAGAAACTGGATATCGTCGATAATCAGGCAGTCGATATTGCGGTATTTCTGGCGGAAGGCCTCAGTTGTTTTATTCTGGATGGAATTGATGATTTCGTTGGTGAATTTTTCACTGGAGGTGTAGAGCACCTTCATGCTGGGGTTATTCTGTTTGATGCGGTTGCCGATAGCGTGCATTAAGTGTGTTTTGCCCAGACCAACGCCGCCGTACAGGAAAAGAGGGTTGTAGGCATGTGCCGGGTCGTTGGCTACTGCCTGCGCTGCCGCATGGGCGAAGCGGTTGGAGTTGCCGATAACGAAGGTTTCAAAAACGTATTTGGGGTTCAGGTTGCTTTCATCGGGCTGCTGCACGGAGGTGTTTTCATTAAACAGCTGCTGCTGTTCGCGTTTGGCAGGTACAGCCGGCATTTCTTCAGCTGCTTCCGATCCGCTGCTGCCGTTGTCCATGGTTTCGATGATGAGCTTGATATTTTTGCTCATAATGCCGGCCAGGACGCCCTCGATAACCTGAGCGTAGTTTTCCTCCAGCATTGTTTTAAAGAAGTCGTTTTTGACAGCTACTTTATAGTAGGTATCTGTCACTTCTAACGGCATAATCGGCTTAATCCAGACATTAAAGACTTTTTCATTAAAGGATTCCTTTAATTTGTCCTTACATCTGACCCAGATTTCCGCTAAATCATAGGAATTCATATAGATACATCCTTTCTCGCTGATTTTAGAAAAATAAAAACGACAGCCTGCATTGCCCGCGGAAGGGCGGTGTAAGCGCCGGTTTAAGTGAAGCTAGATATACACATATATTTTATCAGACTGTGGATAACTTCGCAAATTTTCAAGAAAAATTTCTGAGATGGCAGAAAAATGGCTGTTTTTACTTGACGAAGTTTTTATTTTCCCATATAATAAGTTAGTAATACCTTGCGTGGTGCAGTACGTGCTGATGAAGGCGCATTGTTACTGCGTTGGTAGAGCAAATAACAGCTATCAATATTCACATAAATTAGAAATTGATAAAATTTTGCGGTGGATAAGGAGGGAATACTGAATGAAGCGTACTTTTCAACCTAACAATCTCAGAAGAAAAAGAACTCATGGTTTCAGAGAAAGAATGAAAACTTTGGGCGGTCGTCAAGTTCTCAAAAGAAGACGTGCTAGAGGCAGAAAGAAATTGTCTGCATAACATTATAAAATAGGCCGCGCAAGTGGCCTATTTTTTCCATGCGGGCAGGTGTGCATTTGATGCAAAAGAAAAAGTTTACTTTAAAAAAATTAAATCGACTTAAATCGAAGAAAAGCTTTCAGATTGTCTATGTAAAGGGACGTACTGTTGTCGATGCTATGTCGGTTTTTTATATTCTCCCGGATCAGGGCGAAGATATAAAAATCGGTCTGGCGGTAGGCAAGAAACTGGGCTGCGCTGTGGTGCGCAACCGTGTCAAGCGTCTGATGCGTGAAGTATTCCGCATGCATAAGGCAGAACTCAAAAAGGGTTACCATATAGTCTGGGTAGCTCGCAAGAAGCTGACAAAGGCTGATTACAAGACTTTTGAGCGTGTATTTTTAAGACTGGCAAAAAGAGCAGCTCTGCTGCAGTAATAAGGATAGAAGGCTATGAGCAGGTTACTGATTTTGTGTATAAGATTCTACCAGATTTTTATATCACCGCTGAAACCGCCGACCTGCAGGTTTTATCCTACATGTTCAGCGTATGCTATTGAAGCGATTCAGAAGAAGGGTCCTGTGAAGGGAACGTGGTTGGCGATTAAGCGTATCGCCAAATGTCATCCTTTTCATCCGGGCGGTTATGACCCTGTGCCATAAGCATACTATTAAGCTATAACACTTTGTTTTTTAAGGAGTGATATCTTGGATTTTCTCGCTAATATCGTACAACAGGTGTTAACTGTGCTCTACAATTTTACTGAGAGCGTCGGTATACCGAACCTTGGCCTGGCTATTGTGTTAATGACCATTATCATTAAGCTGATTATGTATCCGTTGACTCAGAAGCAGATTCAGTCAACTAAGGCTATGATGGAAATTCAGCCGAAGATGAAGGCTTTACAGGAAAAATATAAGGATGATAAACAGCGCCTGAATATGGAGCTGGCTAATTTATATAAGAGCGAAGGCGTTAATCCGCTGGCAGGCTGTCTGCCGCTGCTCATCCAGATGCCGATTATGATTGGTATTTTCTACGGTATCCGTGACTACAACTATGCAGCACATCCGGAAATCGTTACCAGCTTTTTGTGGCTGGCTGACATTTCCAAGGCAGACCCGACCTATGTTCTGCCGGTGCTTTCCGCATTAACTACTTTTATTCAGACCAAGCAGACTATGCCGACAAACGGCGGCGGTGCACAGAACAAGATGATGATGTACTTCATGCCTCTGTTCATCGGTTATATCAGCTTGACCTTCCCGGCAGGTTTGGTACTGTACTGGGTTGTTATGAATATTATGCAGATTGCACAGCAGTCTATTATGAACAGAGCTGCTGCTAAATAAGCGTGTAAGCGTATAGGAGTTGGTAAAGATGGCTTTTGTTGAGAAGACCGGTAAGAGCGTGGACGAAGCTGTTGCAGCAGCTTTGGCAGAACTGAATGTTACTGCCGACCAGGCTGTTGTTGAAGTATTAGAGGAAGCAAAAAAGGGCTTTTTGGGCTTTGGCCGTAAGGATGCCCGTGTACGCGTAAGCGTTAAACCTGCAGAAGCAGAGGCAGAAAAACCTGCTGAGGCTGCACCCGCTGCTGAAAAAACCGTCAGCGAGGCTGCTGCCGATGCTGTAGCTGCAGTAAAGGTGGCTGCAACCGTAGCTGCCGGTGCTCTGGCTAAAAAGGCTGATGCTGTGAAGGCCGATGCAGCTGTAGCTGCCGAGGATTTCAAGAAGAAGGCTGCAGATGCTAAGGATGATGCAGTTGATGATGCTATTGCAGCGCTGAATGCTTTAAAGAGCGAGCGTCGCGAACGTCAGAACCGCGAACCGCGTAAATACAATGTAAGTGATGAGGCAGTTGCTGCTGCTAAAGAATTTTTGCAGAAAATCTTCAATGCTATGCATATTGAGGTTGCTATGGAAAAATTCATCAACAAAAATGACGGCAGCGTTACCTTCCGCCTGCATGGTGATGATATGGGTATTTTAATCGGCAAGCATGGACAGACCTTAGACAGCTTGCAATACCTGACCAATCTTGTTGCTAACAAGAATAGCAACGAGCGTGTGCGTGTAATCATTGACGTTGAGGATTACCGCGACCGCCGTATCGAAACTCTTAACCGTCTGGCAGCGCGTCTGGCAGATAAGGTTAAACGTACCGGTGAGCGCGTAGCCCTGGAGCCTATGAATCCGCACGAACGCAAGATTATCCATATGGCATTACAGGGTGACCGTCGTGTTACTACCCTGAGCGAGGGCGATGAGCCTTATCGTCATGTGGTTATTGAGCTGAAAAAATAAAATAAAAAGCAAGGCTGTCGCGTTAAGTTAATCAGAGGCTTATTTGCGGCAGCCTTTTTTCCGTACTGAGCTTTTTTATGCAGTACAGATAAAAGAAGGAGGGTCATATGGCTGAGGATACGATTAGTGCTGTTACTACGGCTCTTGGCGAAGGTGCTGTAGGTATTGTGCGTATTAGCGGACCGCAGGCGTTGGCGGTGGGCGAGACCTTGTTTAAGGCGGCTTCCGGCAAGGCATTGGGTGCATATCCTGTGAATACGCTTGCTTATGGCCATGTTTATGATACGGACGGTAGCCTTGTAGATGAGGTGCTGGCGGTGTATATGCGTGCTCCCCGTTCTTATACGGCGGAGGATGTGGTGGAAATCCAGTGTCACGGCGGTGTGCAGCCGCTGCAGAAGATTCTGCAGCTGACTTTTGCTGCCGGTGCGCGTCCGGCGGAGGCCGGCGAGTTTACGAAGCGTGCGTTTTTGAACGGCAGGATTGATCTGACGCAGGCTGAGGCGGTTATGGATATTATCCGTTCGCGCAGTGAGGCGAGCCTGAAGCTGGCTGCGCGTCAGCAGCAGGGACAGCTGGCAGGCGAGCTGCGCACTTTGCGTAAGCAGCTGGTGGATATTGTTGTTAATCTGGAGGCTGTGATTGATTATCCGGAGGAGGATATCGAGGATGTTACCTATGGCAGGGTGCAGGAGAGCCTGAGCACTGTCTGCAGCGGGATTGAGCATCTGCTGGCGCATGCGCATACGGGCAAGATTTTGCGCGAAGGCCTGCGTACAGCTATTGTCGGACGTCCGAACGTGGGCAAGTCGAGCTTGCTGAATGCTTTGCTGCGTGAGGAGCGTGCTATTGTTTCGCAGTATGCCGGTACGACGCGTGACGTTATTGAGGAGCAGCTGCTGCTTGACGGTGTGCCGCTGGTGCTTGCGGATACTGCGGGTATTCGTGCTACCGATGATTTTGTGGAGAAAATCGGCGTGGAGAAGAGCCGTCAGCTGTTGGAGGATTCGGAGCTGGTTATCTGTGTGATTGACGGCAGCGAGGGTCTGACGGCTGAGGATGAGGCTATTTTGCAGGCTGCGGCCGGCAAGCCTTGTGTGGTGATTGTGAATAAGAGCGATTTGCCGCAGCAGGTTGATTTGGCGCAGCTGCGTGAGCGCTTTGGTGCTGATAAGGTGATGACGCTTTCCGCTAAGACTTTGGTTGGTATTGAGGCGTTTACTGCCTGGCTGAAGAGCTATGTTTACGGCAGCAAGGGTACGCTGGAGGACGGTGCATATATTCAGAATGCGCGTCAGGAGCGTTTGCTGCGTGAGGCGCTGGCAGGGTTGCAGGATGCGGAGGTTGCGGCGCAGGATTATTTGCCGTATGATTGTATTGTGATTGATGTGCGCTCGGCGATTGACCTGTTAGGGGAGATTACGGGTGATACGGTGCAGGATGAGATTATCAATGAGATTTTTGAGAGGTTCTGTATCGGTAAGTAGGGGTAGCTAATACATATATTTTTAAGAGGTCTATTAAGATGAGTTATATTACAGATACATTTGATGTAATTGTCGTTGGCGCCGGCCACGCAGGTGTGGAGGCGGCGCTGGCTGCTGCCCGCCTGGGCGGTAAGACGCTGCTGGCGACGCTGTCGCTGGATAATGTGGCGCTGATGCCGTGTAATCCGTCTATCGGCGGTCCGGCAAAAGGTCATCTGGTGCGTGAACTGGATGCTTTGGGCGGTCAGATGGGTATCAGTGCGGATTTGGCGTGTATCCAGATGCGTCTTTTGAATACCGGTAAGGGCTATGCCGTGCATGCTCTGCGCGGTCAGGAGGATAAGCCTTTTTATCATACGTTGATGAAAAAGATTGTTGAGGATCAGGAGAACCTGGAGCTGAAGCAGCTGATGATTGATAAGCTGCTGGTGGAAAACGGCGCGGTTGTTGGCGTAGAAGCCGAAACAGGCGAGATTTTCGAGGCGAAGTGCGTTATCCTGGCTACCGGTACTTATCTGCGCGGCCGTATTGTTTACGGCCAGGTTAATTATGAATGCGGTCCGAACGGTCTGCGCAGTGCGCAGAAGCTGTCCGCTTCTTTGCTGGAGAACGGTGTGGAGCTGATGCGCTTCAAGACAGGTACGCCGGCGCGTATTGATGCCCGCAGTCTTGATTACAGCAAGATGGAGCCACAGTACGGCGATGAGGAGGTGCGCAACTTCTCCTTTATCAGCAATATCAAAACACGTGAGCAGGTTCCCTGCTACCTGACCTATACGAATGAGGCTACGCATAAGATTATCCGCGATAATCTGCATTTATCCGGTATGTATAACGGTATGATTGAGGGCGTCGGCCCACGTTACTGCCCGTCTATCGAATCTAAGATTGTGCGCTTCGCCAATAAGGAGCGTCATCAGCTGTTTATCGAACCTGAGGGACGCAGTACCAATGAAATGTATGTACAGGGCATGAGCTCTTCTTTGCCGGCGCACATTCAGCTGCAGTTTATGCAGACGATTCCCGGACTGGAGCATTGCAAGATGATGCGTGCGGGCTATGCTATAGATTACGACTGCCTTGACCCGCTGCAGCTGCGTCCGTCGCTGGAGCATAAGGCTATCAGCGGCTTGTTCAGTGCCGGTCAGTCTAACGGTACCAGCGGCTACGAGGAGGCTGCTGCCCAAGGTCTGATGGCAGGTATCAATGCGATGATGAAGATTAACGGACGCGAACCGCTGGTGCTGCGCCGTGATGAGGCGTATATCGGCGTTTTGATTGATGACCTTGTTACCAAGGGTACGTCCGAGCCTTACAGAATGATGACCTCGCGTGCGGAATATCGCTTACTGCTGCGTCAGGATAATGCTGATTTGCGCCTGACGGAAAAGGGCAGAGCTATTGGTTTGGTTGATGATAAGCGCTACGGCATTTTCACTGAAAAGCGCACTGTTTTGGAGCGCACGGTGAGTGAGCTTGGCAAGCAGAATATTTCTCCCAGTGCGGAAAACAATGCCAAGCTGGAGGCTATGGGTACAGCGCCGCTGCGCAGCGGCAGCAGTCTTTTGGATTTGCTGCGCCGCAAGGAGGTTACCTACAGCAAGCTGCAGCAGGCCTTCGGTTTGCCGGAGCTGGCACCGCAGGTAGCTGAGCAGGCCGAGATTTTCGCCAAGTATGAGGGCTATATTACGAAACAGCGTCAGGAGGTTGAGCGCTTTATGAAGCTGGAAAACAAGCGCCTGCCTGACGATATAGATTATCGTGCGATTAAGGAGCTTTCCAGCGAGGCTGCTGAAAAGCTGGACAAGGTACGTCCGGCAAATATCGGTCAGGCATCGCGTATCAGCGGTGTTTCTCCTGCTGATATCAGTGTGCTGATGATTGCGTTGGAGCTGAAGCGCCGAAAGGAGCAGGAAGAATGACCTTTGCAGAAATTTTAGCCGAAAAGGGTGCAGAGGCCGGTTTGAGCTTTACGCCGCTGCAGCTGGAGCAGTTCAGCCGTTATTACGAGCTGCTGGTGGAAACCAATAAGGTGATGAACCTTACCGCTATTACCGAGCCTGAGGATGTTGTCGTAAAGCATATGGTAGACAGCCTGCTGGCCTACGAGGCGGAGATGGCCGGCAAAACCTTGGCAGACGTGGGCACGGGCGCCGGCTTTCCCGGTGTGCCGCTGAAAATTTACTGCCCCGAGCTGAAGGTTACCTTGATTGATTCCCTGGGCAAGCGCTTGCGCTTTTTGCAGCAAGTGATTGAGGAGCTGGGGCTGAAGGGCATCCGCTGCGAGCATTTGCGTGCCGAGGATGCGGGACGTGATAAAAAGCACCGCGAAAAATATGACTATGTAACGGCGCGCGCTGTGGCACGTTTGAGCGTGCTGAGCGAATACTGCCTGCCGCTGGCCAAGAAGGGCGGTCAGTTTATCGCTCTGAAGGGAAGCAAGTTTGCAGAGGAAATTACCGAGGGCGAGGCTGCGGTAAAAATTCTCGGCGGTAAAATTCTCAGTGCGGAGCCTGTAAAATTACCCGGTCTGGATGATGGACGTGCTATAATAAAGATAGCTAAAATCAAAAGCACACCGGCGCAATACCCGCGTAAGGCTGGTACGCCGGAAAAACAGCCCTTAGGCGCTAAATAGGGGGAAAGCATATGTTAGTAGATGATGGATTTTCGGTATTGGATACAGATTGCGGTATTATCGGCGAGCGTAAGGCCGTTAATGAGGTGAAGGTAGTCAAGGTTCCCATCGGGCAGATTTTCCCCAACCCTTATCAGCCGCGCAAAAGCTTTGACGAGGCAGCCTTAGAGGAGCTGTCTGCTTCCATCGCCCAATACGGCGTGCTGCAGCCTCTTTTGGTATCGCCGGCGGAGGACGGCCGTTATCTGCTGATTGCCGGCGAGCGCCGTCTGCGTGCTTCCCGTATGGCAAAGCTGACGGAGGTACCTGTTATTATCAGCGATTATACTAACCAGCAGATTGCGGAAATCGCGCTGATTGAAAACCTGCAGCGTGAGGACCTGCATTTTCTGGAGGAGGCCGAGGGCTACGAGCAGCTGATGGAGCAGTTCCATCTGACGCAGGAGGCTATGGCTGCGCGCGTAGGCAAGAAACAGTCTACTATCGCCAACAAGCTGCGTTTGCTGCGCCTGTCGCCTGCTGTACGCAAGGTGCTGGTGGATGCCGGTCTGAGCGAGCGTCATGCACGCGCACTGCTGAAGCTGGATGATGATGCCAAGCGTCTGGAGGTGCTGGAGGTTGTTGTTGCTAAGAATTACAGCGTGCGCCAGACCGAGGAATATATCAATAAGCTGCTGGAGGACAACCAGCAGGAAAAACGCCGCCGTATGGTGATTGTCAACGATGTCCGCATTTACCTGAACAGTATTAAGCAGGTTGTCAACGCTATTAAGGATGTCGGCATTCCGGTTAATATGGAGCAGACGGTGGAAGGCGATGAGGTAATTGTCAGCGTCCGCATCAAGAACCAGAAGAAGCCGAAGGGCGGCAACAGCAAGCCCCTGTTCTGAAAGTAAATAAGCAGGAAGCCTTCCAGCAGCAATGATAAAAGCAGAGAGCTGTGTTTCACGTGAAACACGTCTCTCTGCTTTTTTGTACAAGGAGGTGGCTTATTATGCTACGGCTATAGCCGGATTTTTACCAGAATTTGAGCATCTGGAAAAGACTCTTTTTGAAGCCCTTCTCCGGCGGAATTACCTCATGCAGGAATTTGGGCTTAACATAGCGCACAATCATCGGCGGTGTGCGCAGCGTTGTTTCGGCAAAGCGCGGCAGCTTGCTGTTGGCTGGCAGCTGCAGGCTGCGCACCTTATCCTTGCTGTTGACGAAGCGGGCACTGGCAGCGCCGGTCTGGCCGTTGACTACAATGACGAAGCGTTCGCCGGCGCTGTTGTCGGTATAGTCAACATAATAAATCGGCAGCATGATGTCAGCAGAATGCTTGCGGATATTGCGTGCCCATTTTTCAATCGTAACATTCTTTAAGCCGTAATTTTCGCAGAGCCTGTTGCAAAGCTGTTCGTTGATCATGCGGTCAAGATATTTTTGTACTGGGAAAAGATTGCTGCGGGTGGTGATATGTACATCACCCTCCAGAAATACGGGGTCAAAGGGGGCGAATTCATCAAAGTTCCAGGGAGCAACCATATCGACGGCGTTTTCGTCAAAGACATAGGTTTGCGGATATACCCAGTTCAAAACCTCCTGATAAATTTCGCAGTCACCCTTGTTGCTGGAGATTTGCGCTTTGACGCGCAGGTCCGCAAGTGTATAGGGAGTATAAAAGGCGGTAAATTTTTCCTTGATGGCCTTTTCCGCACCCTTGAAGGACATAGGCTCGCGCTTCATCAGCAGCTGTGCTCTGCCGAAGGCCTGCTCCTTAGTGAGCTTGAAGGGCAGGGCGATGGAGGGGTAGCTGCGGGAGCCTGCGCCGATGAGCTGGTCCTTGTTGTAGCCGCCGGCCTTTAGCTCCTCCTGCGTCAGACGGTGACCGCAGTATTCGCAGGTAAAAATAGTCTGCGTGGATTCGCCGGTAACATCGGCACCGCAGAGCGGGCAGGGCAGCTTGATGGTGTGGCTTTCTTTGTAAACCTTGGTGCTGAGGGCGCTGAAAACGCCCAGCTTATCTTCGATGCTTTGGGTGTCGTTTTTGAGCATCTCCGGCAAGCGCTCCATGAAGTATACGTGTCCCAGCTTCACCAGACCGTTGACAACTTCTACCGGCTTATGGCGGTATTTGATTTCGGTATCAAGAATATTTTCGCTGTTCGGCCAAGGCTCCTTGCTGCCGCAGAAGGAGCAGATGAAGCTGGTGCTGGTAGCGTCGGAATACATGGTGCCGCCGCATTTTTCACATTGTATAGCACAACATTCGTCGTTTTCTTTAAACATAGGAACATCTCCCTTCCTTATCTTGCCTTCATTATAGCGCAAAAAGAGTGTCAGCGCCCCACCCGAAAGGGAATTTTTGGGTAGGATGGGGTGATTTTGTTTTAAAAGAAGAAAAATCGTCGCAATAGAAAAAATATTCTGTTGACTATAATAATGGTATCGTTTATAATTAAGCTATATATTTGAGAAGTAGTATCAGCAGTTATATGTGCCTTATGGCCGACATCTTTGCATTAAAAGCGGAGATGTAAAAAACTTGCTTGGAGTACGCTAAACTCAGGGTTATGCAAGAGACTGGGAATTCTCGAAACCATGATGTAATCCGGATAAAGTAGGAGTTAAGGCTAGGCAGAGTCTCATCTGTAGTAAATGATAATGAGTATGCTTGAGGAACCTGCGTCGGCTTCTGAAACATCTAAGTGACAACATCCTTGCTTTTAGTGCAAGGGTGGAGTCTGCCTAAAATTAAAGCACCCTTGCCAAAGATTAATGGAAGGAGTGCATTTTTTTATGCCAAAAAATGAAACAGACAATTTTATTACTAAGTGTAAGCAGATTTTTACGCCGGAGGTTAATGTAACGGAGCTTTGCCAAAAATATAAGCTTAAGGCTGATGGCATCTATCTTCTGCATCGCGATAAACAGGGAAGTGTTTTTCAGGAGCAGCTGATTACGCATAAGCCTTTGCTGATAACAGGCTTTTTTCATGAAGCGGAGGCAGATATTACTTACGTGCAGCTGGAGCTTTATCATGCGCAGGCGTGGCATAAGCTGCCATTGAAAACATTGGAGGAGATTTCGCGTACCAATCCGATTATTACGCTTGCCAACAATAATGTTGATATCAATATCAGTAACGCCAGACAGGTGATTGATTATCTGAGCTGCCTGCGCAGCTGTTTGCAGGAGGCTTTGCCCCAGCAAAGGCTGTGCAAATATCTTGGTTGGGAACAGGATAAATTCTACCTGCCGGGGCGTGGCATAGATGATACTGTTTTTATGCTGTCGGACGGGGAGCTTTATCAGGCAGTTGCGCAGGCTAAGGGTGATTGGGAAAAATGGCTGTCAACCTATGGCAAGCTGTGTGACAGCAGTATTGTTGCCCGCTTTATTATAAGCTGTGCTTTGGCTGCGCCGCTTTTGGAGCGTGTTGGCTTCAAGGGCAGTCCGCTGGTGTTGCTTTATGGCAGCAGGGGCAGCGGTAAAAGCACACTGATGCGCTTTGCTGCTTCTGTCTGGGGCAATGATAATTTTCTTTATCCCTGCAATGGTACGCTCAACGGCTTTGAGCTTAGGGCCAAGCTGTTGAGCGGTCTGCCGTTTTTTCTTGATGATGTACAGCTGATGCGCAGCAGACCGGACTTTAACGAATTTATGCAGTCGTTTATCTATATGCTTTTCAATGGCTATGGCAAGCAGCGGGCAACAAAGGAGCTTGGCTCGGCGATGCTTAACCGTTGGCAGACACTGAATATCTTAAGCAGCGAAACAACAGTGGTTACACCGGAATTTTACGGCGGTGCCGCAAGGCGTATTCTGGAGCTGCATTTGCCGGAGGCCTTGGAGCGTGAGCTTATCGGCGAGTGCAACAAAACGAGTGCGCATAGCTATGGACTGGCAGGACGCAAAATGCTGGATTTGCTGGAGGCGTATCCGTCACAAGTGTGGCAGGAGCTGTACGAAAAGGCTTGTGACAGGCTGTTTTTGCTAGATGAAGGCCGGCATGAAAGCACACAGCTGATGGTGCTGGCTCTGGTGCTTCTGGCTGATGTTTTATTTGCCTTGGTAAGGACAGGCCGTACTGATGTTGCACAGCTTACTCCGCTGCTGGCCGATGCAGAAGCAATGGTGCTTGCTGTTTCTGATGAGCTGGAAAATACCGAAGAACAGGAATCGGGGGCTTATTACCATGAGGCATTGGTGGATACTGTCAGTGCGAACTATGACTGCTTCGGTTATCTTGCTGCCGACAGCAGGGAAGTTGTCAATGGCACCGGCTATAAGTCCTACGGATTTTTCTATGGTGGATATGTGTATATCAACAGCAAGGTCTTTAATGGCTTTTTGAAGCAGTTTGGCAAGCCGGCGAAAAGCATTAAAACGCTGCTGCGTGATGCTAAGCTGATTGAAGCTGATGCGGGACGCTTTACCAAGCAACTGAATCTGACCTTCAATAAATGCTATCGTCCGCGGATGGTGTGTATGAAGTACGGCGAGCAAAGGGAGACAGAGCAGGCTGCTTAACTATTTGGTATTGATCGGTGCATTTTGCACCACTTGCACCAGTTGCACCACTTTTTTCAGCGTTTTTGCTAAAAAATCTGCAGCTCATAGCGTTTAATATATTATAAATAAAAATGTCTTGAATTAGCTGTGAATCCAATAAAATAAAGGCTTTGAACCCTTACGAAGACTTTACTTACAGGGATATATATTATGGTTAGTGGAGCGGTTTTTGCGCTTGCACCAAAAGTAGTGGTTCAAGTGGTTCAAGTGGTGCAGAGCTTTTGAGGTATAGGCTTATCCAGATGCAATGCTTTGATTTGCAGCAAAATTTTCTTCCCTTCCTACCCGAAATCAGCCTTTCGGGTGGGGACAAGCTGCTAAAAATACGCTATGCTATCATCAGAAGAATAGCAAAAGGCGGTGAGCAGCATGCGCAAACAAAAAAGCAATAAACTGAGAATTATTCATCTGCTGTTATTGGCAGCGCTCCTGCTGCTGACAGCAAAGCTGATTTATGCCCAGGTGCGGGGATGCGATAGCATGGGACGTATAGAATGGACGGGTATGCAATTATACAGAAACGGCTCGAATTATGATTATAGCTATAATTATGCGCTGCGTTTGGACGTTAAAAGCGGGCAGATGCTTTATGACTGCAGCTTTAAGGCTCCCACAAATCTTAATGACGAAATCTGGCGTTGTGAGCTGGAGAGCGTGCCTGTGACGCGTGAGGAGCTTGCAGCTCTTGATGCGTTTATCCAAGGACTGCCGCTGGCGCCGCCCAAGGAACCTGAGCCGGCAGATAAGGATCTGTTTGTCTGCGATGAAACCATGGAGATTTTTGATGTGCGTATCGGCAACTATAAGGATAGAAGCGTCAAGAAGCTGACGGCGCCGTTGAGCGGGGAGCAAAGAGCGGAAATGCAAAAGCTGTTTCTGCAGCTGTACCTAAAGGCTAAGGACAGAGCTCCGGTTCACAATTAAGGCTTAGCAAAGGCGGTGAGCAGTATGCACAGTAAATTATGGAAAATCGCCAAAATGCTGCTGGCGGTGCTTGTGCTGCTGACAGCAAATATAGGTTGTGCGCCGGTACAAGGAGAAGATAAGATGACACACGTAAAATGGTCAACCTTTTATATGAACCGGAACCATCAGTTCCGCACTATGTGCTACAGGTTTGAAGTTAATTATGATCCCTTTAAGGAAGGGCAGGCTACCTTTAGCTGCTTTTTTGTCGATAAAAAGGGCGGGAATTGCCTGCTGTCGTCGGCAGAGGTGACAAGTGAGGATTTGGCAGAGCTGGATGCTTTTATCCAGAAGCTGCCGCTCGCAGAGCAGGAGCAAAAGCAGAAGCAGACGGATATGCTGTTTGCGCACGATGCGACAACAACAGAGTTTTATATTGCTCTTGGCAACTATTAAAAATAAAAACAGACGCAAGGTAAAGCCGCAACTGAGCAGTATGCAGCAGGATAAGGCATTGGATATTTTAAAGAGATTGTATGCTAAGGTGAGCCAGAGAGAGGGGAAATAGCGACTGATGCTTTGAGTTTAGAGAACCGCCGTGAGGCGGTTCTTTTTATGTTTGTGTGTATGGATGCTATACGAAGAGAAAGGCTCTCCTTGGGGAGAGCTGTTGCCAGTAGGGCGACTGAGAGGGGTTGTGCTTATGCAAATATTTTATTTTGTTGAACTCCTCTCCGTCATCGCTGCGCGATGCCACCTCTCCCCGAGGAGAGGCTTTATTGTTTTGCAGTCTGATATTTTAAAAGCCGCTTTTTCCTAAAAATATCCCCCCAACCGCTGCCGAAGCGCCTTACTCAGTGTACTTTGCTCAGTAAATGTGTTATAATAAAACAGGTTATTTGTAAAAATAAAACGAGTTTTTATAGGATGGTGAAAAAATGAAAGTTTCTGCTGAAGACGTAAAGCATATCGCACAGCTTTCCCGTTTGACTGTTCCTGCTTCCGAGATGGAAGTATTCACTGAGCAGTTCAACCAGATTCTTAACTATGCCGACATTCTTGAAAAAATTGATACCGCAGGTATCGAACCTACCCCGTACGTATTGCCGGTAAGCAATGTACTGCGTGAGGACGTTGTCAAAGAAGGCGTATCCCACGAGGAAGCATTGAAGAACGCTCCTGCTGTTCACAATGACGGCTTTAAGGTACCGCGCGTAATCGAATAAGAAGGAGGCAAACGCTGTGGATTTGTATAAACTTACTGCGCACGAGCTGCATGAAAAGCTCGTCAACAAAGAAGTAAGCTCCGTCGAATTAACTAACGCTGTTATTGCGCGTGTCGACGCAGTTGAAGACCAGGTTAACGCTTATGTAACCCTGGATAAAGAAAACGCTCTGGCACAGGCTGCCAAGGTTGATGCCAAGATTGCCGCAGGCGAGAAAATCGCTCCGCTGGCCGGTATCCCTGGCGCAATTAAAGATAATATTTCTACCAAAGGCCTGCGCACTACCTGTTCCTCCAAAATGCTGGAGAACTTCATTCCCGTATATGACGCACATGTTATCAAAAACCTGCGCGCTGACGAAACCATTTTCCTGGGAAAAACCAATCTGGATGAATTTGCTATGGGCTCTACCACCAAGACCTCTCATTTCGGTGTAACCCATAACCCTTGGAACTTGGACCGCGTTCCCGGCGGCTCCTCCGGCGGTAGTGCTGCTGCTATCGCTGCAGGCGAAGCTATCTGGACTCTGGGCTCCGATACCGGCGGATCTATTCGTCAGCCGGCATCCTTCAACGGCTGCGTTGGTATTAAACCGACCTACGGCTGTGTATCCCGTTATGGCTGCGTAGCATTCGCATCCTCTCTGGACCAGATCGGACCTATCACTAAAGACGTAACTGACGCTGCTCTGGTGCTCAACACTATCTGCGGTAAGGATGAGATGGACTCCACCTCTCTGAACGTAGAGGTTCCTGACTTCACCAAAGCACTGGTAAATGACGTTAAAGGCCTGCGCATCGGTCTGCCGAAAGAATATTTCGGTGAAGGCGTTGATGCTAAGGTTAAGGCTGAAATCATGAAGGCCGTTGAAAAATATAAAGAGCTGGGCGCTGAAATCGTTGAGGTTTCCCTGCCGCATACCGAATATGCTGTAATTACCTATTACATCATCGCTCCGGCTGAAGCTTCCGCTAACCTGGCACGCTTCGACGGCGTTCGCTACGGTTACCGCAATGTAGATGCAACCTCCGCTCCGGAAATGACCACCATGAGCCGTACCGAAGGCTTCGGTCAGGAAGTACGCCGCCGCATTATGCTGGGCACCTACGTACTGAGCAGCGGTTACTATGATGCATACTACAACAAGGCTATGCAGGTTCGTACCCTCATCCGCCGCGACTTTGAAGCTGCTTTTGAGAAATGCGACGTACTGCTGACCCCGACCTCTCCGGTTCCTGCTTACGGCATCAACGACAAGATGGATCCGCTGACCATGTACATGCTGGACGTAACCACTATTCCGGTAAATATGGCCGGTCTGCCGGGTATTTCCATTCCTTGCGGCTTTGCTGATGACGGCATGCCTATCGGTATGCAGCTGATCGGCAAGGTTCTGGACGAAGCAACCATTCTGCGTGCTGCTTATACCTTTGAACAGGCAACCGAATATCATAAAGTATTCGCACCGCTGGGAGGTAACAAATAATGACTAAATATATTACCGTTATCGGCCTGGAAGTTCATGCCGAGCTGAAAACCAAAACTAAAGCATTCTGCAGCTGCTCCACTGCTTTCGGCAGCCTGCCCAACACCCACGTATGCCCGGTTTGCCTGGGTATGCCCGGTGCACTGCCTGTGCTGAACAAGCAGGTTGTTGATTTCGCTATCAAAGCAGGCCTGGCGCTGAACTGCGATATCCAAAAATACAACAAATTCGACCGTAAAAACTACTTCTACCCTGACCTGTCCAAGAACTATCAGATTTCCCAATTTGATAAACCTATCTGCCTTGGCGGTCACATTGACATCGTTGTTGACGGCGAGCATAAACGCATCGGCGTTACCCGTATCCACATGGAAGAGGATGCAGGCAAGCTGAACCACAGCGGCGCAACCATCAGCACCTCCGATTCCTCCGCAGTTGACTACAACCGCGCAGGCGTACCGCTGATTGAGATTGTATCCGAGCCGGATATGCGTAGTGCTGCCGAAGCTCGTGCTTACATGGAAAATCTGAAAGCAATTCTGGAATATACCGATGTCTGCGACTGCAAAATGCAGGAAGGCAGCCTGCGCTGCGACGCTAACATCTCCATCATGCCCGAAGGCGCTAAGGAATTCGGTACCCGTGCCGAAATTAAAAACCTGAACTCCTTCCGTGCTCTGGAACGCGCTATCAACTACGAAGTTGAACGCCAAAAAGAGGTTCTGGAAGATGGCGGCCACGTTGTTCAGGAAACCCGTACCTGGGATGAAGCTAACGGCGTAACTCTGTCTATGCGTTCCAAAGAAGAAGCACATGACTACCGTTACTTCCCTGAGCCTGACCTCGTTCCGGTACAACTGGACGATGCCTGGATTGAGCGTATCCGTGAAACTCTGCCGGAGCTGCCGGCTCAACGTCAGGCACGCCTGATGAGTGAGCATGGTCTGCCGGAATATGATGCTTCCCAGATCGTTTCCACCAAGGCTATGGCTGAATACTTTGATGAAGCAGTTAAGACCGCTAAGGACAGCAAAGCAGTTTCCAACTGGCTGCTGGGCGATGTATCTGCTTACATGAACAACGAAGGCATTACCATTGCTGACTTCAAGGTAACCCCTGCACATCTGGCAGAGCTGGTTAACCTGATTAAAGACGGCGTGCTGTCCAGCAAGCTGGCTAAAAAGGTCTTTGCCGAAATGCTCAAAGAGGACGAAGCTCCGAAGGCTCTCGTTAAGAAGCTCGGTCTGGAGCAGGTTAGTGATGAAGGCGCTATCCTCAAGCTGGTTGAAGAAACCATCGCTGAGAACCCGCAATCCGTTGCTGACTACAAAGCCGGTAAAGATAAGGCTATCGGCTTCCTCGTTGGCCAGATTATGAAAAAATCTCGCGGCAAGGCTAACCCGGGCATGGTTACCAAAATGCTCAAAGAAAAAATGCAATAATATACGCCTGTCCATAAAGCACCATCTGCTTCGTTGTGGCTCCTAGAAGTACAGTATGTACTACGTCGTCGCCACGCCTCGTATCCGGCACTTTCTGAGCAGTCGCTGTGTATGAATATTGCATTTAGATGTGTATAATGGCATGAGCTGTATGTGAAATTTTAAGGCTCCCCGTCTGAACGGCAACGTTCGGGAGGGGAGCCTTTTTGGGCGCTAAATATTTTTTATTAGTGCAATGCAAATGAGAATAGCATATAATATTGTAACAGAAGTTTTTCTTGAGCTTTAACATGCTTTTCTATATAATAGCTATAATGAGAAAAAAATATGAGAATGGATTGATACAGACAGATATTGTATTTGAGGAGGTTTGGCGTGATGTGTTATCTGGTTGCTAAAGATACAGCAAAACATGGTTGTTATGCGTTGAAAACTATGCATGGAAAGCATTTGGTAGAATTAAAAAGATTTTTAAATGAACTTGTTGCTGCCAAAGGTATTAAGTTAGTGACAATTAGCAGACCTACAGCTTTTGGCGAGTATGCACCTTATCATTTTGCACAAAATGAGGAAGAATTTGTTACTCTTGTCAAAGCGATGTAAGCATAATTATTTTAAGAATGATGTATGTATATATTGATAGGTGTGATGAATAATGGATATTATTGAACTAAAAAGAGAATATGAAGCAAGAATAGCTGACTTAAATAATAGAATTAGTGACCTTGAGTCATTACTTGAGAGATATAATCATGAGAATAAAACTCTTAGAGAAGATAGAGATAGATATCGTAAAAAAGTAAGAAGAGGACGTGAAATATTAACTGGTATCCAAAAGTTAGGTGATATATATTTACATGATGAATTAATATTACCTAAAATAGAATTTGAACGTAAAATTAATAATACAACAATAAAATCTAATTTATTAAATGATGTATTACCTAAACAAGAAGCGACACTAAGCTTTTATTTGGAGGATTTAGATTTTGGAGTAGGAGTTGCAAACCGTTTGAAGCGAGCAGGAGTGAATACTGTGCGAGAATTACTAGAAAAATTTAAAAATAAAAATGAATTATGCAGTAATCGTTATTTGGGAAGTAGATGTGGTGATGAAATTATAAAGGTTCTAGCTGAAAAAGGTGTTGATGTTGCACAATATATGGATGGTGAGTAACGTGAATTATCAAATTGAAGATGTTTTTAGTCCGCGTTCGTTTCCTCAAAATACATATATTTCCCGTAAGCTTGATGATGAAGAAACTGTTGATGACAGATTAAGACGTGCTTTGGCGATGAAGGGAAACCTGATTTTTGTTTCCGGTGCGTCTAAATCCGGCAAAACAGTGCTTTGTCATAAGGCCATAGCTGCTGAAAGCTACATTGCACTCAGCGGTAACCAAATAAGCACTAAAGCAGATTTTTGGAACCATATTGCAGAACAGCTACCGCTGTCAGACGCAGTTGTAACGACAACCGGCGGGCAGGATACTGCTGCTAAAACTGGGCAGGCGCAATTTGCTGTTAATTTTGGTGTAGCTAATATGGGAGTAAGCGTCAATAAAACCAGCGGCGCTGTCTTTAATCAGCAGCTGGCAATGACCAACAACAGACCAGAGCGCCAGATAATTCAATATCTGATTGATAATGACAAGGTATTGGTAATCGACGATTTTCATTATGTAGCGCAAGAGATGCAGATGTATATTGCACGTACCTTGAAAACAGAGCTTTTTAACGGCTTGAAGGCGGTAATCATTTCCTTACCGCATCGAAGTGATGAAGCAATTATCTGCAATCCTGATTTAATCGGCAGAACTACCTCGATTGAAATTTTGCCGTGGACTGCAACCGAGCTAAAGGCTATTGCTGTCAAGGGCTTTAAGCTGTTGGGCATGCCGATAGGTGAGGCCGAAGAAGATCTTTTGGCGCAGGAAAGCGTTACTTCGCCACAGCTGATGCAGGAAAATTGCTTTCAGCTGGCTTTTGCAGCAATGCAGAAAAAGCAGCCTATCAGCCGGGAGCTGGTGCATTTTGCCTTTAAGCAGACAGCGCGAAATTACGCACATTATGAGCGCCTAGTCAAAGCAATTGTACAGGGACCTGTGCAGGGGATTGGCAGACGTAAGCTTTATGCGCTTGAGCAGGGCAGTGTAGATATTTATCATTTGCTGCTGCTGGCGTTTAAGGCGGATCCGCCTGTTACCGAGCTGAGTATGGTTACCTTGAAGGAGAGAATCAAAGGCTTATTGCTTAGCAAAGAGCTGCTTTCCAGTACGATTATTTCTGCAACCATCAATAAAATTATTAAAATTGTTGAAGCGACGATGCCTGATCTGGATGCGCTGGAATATAAGGCGCAGTGCCTGTATATTTTAGATCCGTTTTTGTTGTTTTATTTGAGGTGGAAGTAGCTTAAATTTTAAGGCTCCCCGTCTGAACGGTAACGTTCAGTAGGGGAGCCTTTTTGGGCGCTGTCGCACTTAATATTCTCTCAGCAGAAAACCCATATAAAAAGGAATAGTTAAGATAGGAAAGCTTTCATCAGGCCTGCCTATATTATACGTTCCTAATTTTATTGCTTGCTTTACATGATATTTTTCGGGATGCCGCAAAATAGTTTTACAGCTTTTTACGTTACCGCTGTTAGCTTTAACCTCAATAAGTGTGGCTTTTCCTTTATAGCGGATAACAAAATCTATTTCAAGACCTGAATCTTTATGGTAATAGTATAGTTTGCGCCCCATTTTGGAGAAGATATCAGCTGCAAGATTTTCAAAAATAGCTCCCTTATAGCCGTATAAATTCCCTTGAAGGATATCAAATTGTGTTCCGTCCTCCAGCATACTGACAAATAAGCCTGTATCCTGCATATAAACCTTAAAAATATCGTTTAGAGAATTGCCGTCTAATGGCAGCTCCGGTAAGGAAAGGTTATAGCAACGCTTAATAATACCTGCATCTTCTACCCATTGCAAAGAACCTGCAAAGCGCGCTGCTGTAGAGCCTTTCTTAATCAAGGAGTACTGAAACTTTTTATTTTCCTTACTTAATTGTTTGGGTATAGATTGGAAGCAAGCCTTTATAAGCGGTTTATCCTTGTTTTCGGCATATTTAACCATGTCGTCTTCGTATGAGGCAATGATATTTCGCTGTATGCTTAAAACGAGGTTAAGCTGTTTGGTTTCAATAAAAGCATTTACTGCTGCAGGCATTCCGCCTACAACTGCATATTGCAGTAAAAGCTCCTGCATTCTGTTATGCAGTGCTGATGGTACAGGTTTTTCGTTTATAAGACAGCTTTGCAATGAGTCAATAATAGCTTCGTTTATCCCGTTTGCCCAAAGGAATTCCTCGAAATCCAAAGGGTACATTTCCATTACAGTTTCATAACCTACCGGTATAGAAGCAGGATTTTGGTTATATCCTTTTATGCCCAATAGGGAACCGGTAGCAATGACATCGTAACGGCCGTCCAGCTTGAAAAATTTCAGTGCTGTTCTGGCTTCTGGACATGATTGTATTTCATCTAAAATAATTACTGTTTCATGAGGCTTGAATTGAGCTTTGTTTCCCAGAAATGCTGTTATAAGCATTGTCAGATTATCTATATCAAGCGAGCCTGCGAAAATTTCCTTGTACTCGGGATTCTCAAAAAAGTTAAGATATACAGTATGCTTATAATTTTCTTTAGCAAAGGATTCAGTGATAAAGGTTTTGCCGCATTGACGACAACCTTTGATAATTAAAGGATTGTGATCAGGGGAGTTTTTCCATTGCAGAAGAGCTTTTTCTATTTTTCTTTTGAGCATTTCGCCACCTCCTGAGATGCTTGCTATAAGCTTATTATAACTCATGTAAAAACTTTTTCAAGGGACTTTTAGCGCTAACCCGCAACTTTTTCAAGGGACTTTTAGCGCCAACCCGCAACTTTTTCAAGGGACTTTTCATGTCAACTCGCAACTTTTTCCAACGACTTTTGCAAAGCGCATCGGATAGGCGAGGGGAGAGCGAAGATTTTGCGATAACTTTTGCCTGCTTGCGCACGAGTTCCCCAAAAATTTACACATAGCTTGCGCAAACGCTGTATAATATTCTTGTAAAGCAAATGAGGAGGTTTTTGTTATGACTATGAAAAAAATTAACGCCTTTGAGCAAGGCGAAGCAATTTTAAAAACTCTGTCCAAGGGTGCCTTTCTGACTACTGCTGCCGACGGCAAGCAGAACACGATGACGATTGGCTGGGGCAGCTTGGGCTTTAAGTGGGGCCTGCCGACCTTCACTGTTATGGTGCGCCAAAGCCGTTATACTAAGGAGCTGATTGACGCTAATCCTGAATTTACCGTAAGCTTCCCGGTAAAAGAGGGCTTTGCGCCGGCACTCGGTCTGTGCGGCAGCAAGTCCGGCCGTGATCTGGATAAGTTTGCGGCTGCAGGCTTATCTACGGAAGCAGGCGAGACCGTCAGCGTTCCTGTTATCAAGGGTTGCGGCCTGCACTTGGAATGCAAAATCGTGGAGCATTACACCATGGCTGAGGATAAGTTCGACAAGGAGCTGGGCGAAAAATGGTATGCCAATAAGGATTGGCACACCTGCTACACCGGTATCATTACTGCCGCTTATGTAGAGGAATAAAAGGCGAAGAACTGTAACAAACGCAAAAGCAGCTGCCGCATTGCGGTAGCTGCTTTACTATGCGCGTCAACGTGCGTTGCCGCGCAAAAAGTGGTCGGTAATTATTCTTGCTGCTTCCTCGTCCGTCATGTCGGCAGCAATGTCATCGCTCTGGTTAAAGATGCTCATAACTACGCCGAAGAAAACGAACTTGGTGCTGATTTCAGGAACGGTATCTTCTTTAAGAAGCTTGTCCTTCATCGCCTGTTCAATAATCTTGGCTAAAATATTATATTCATCATGCAGGATTTTGTGATAACGCAGGATGCGTTCGCTCGTTTCCTCGCTCACTTGAACAGAGTTATAGCGCGAGATAACCTTAAAATCGTCACCGTCAGGCTTAACCATGCAGCTGTTGTTGCCTCCGAGCATTTCAAAGCAGATAATCTGCCACAGAGTACTGTTGGCAACATAAAAATGCACCATTACCTCAAAATATTTTTTGAGCTTGTCCTCAAAGCTGTCTACACTGTTGACAGCCTGAAGCAGCTTTTCTAAAAAGGGAGCATTTTTATCGGCAACCAGCTTGTAGAAAAGGTGCTCCTTATTGCCGAAATATTTATAGACAGTTCCTTTGCCTACGTCAGCCAGAGCAATTATTTCGTCGAGCGTGGCCTTTTCATAGCCATGCTGCGAAAAAACTTCTTCCGCTGCCTGCAAAATCCTTATATCCTTGGGTAATGAAGCGTCTATTGCCACTATGAAACCTCCAGCTATCCTAATTAGGAAAATTTTTCGTACATTTATTACATTAATTATACCTTTTTATGCGGATAATTGCTAGTGATGTTTACTTGTTTTATTAAGCCAAATTTATCTTTCGGCGATAAAATAAAAAACCCGCTCGCCGCGGGCGTTTTTATTTCGCGTAACTGCTGTCCGGCCCCTCAGCCGTCAGTGCTTTGTGCTTTTAGCATTTCCAAAAGTCCCCTCAATTGGCCGCTTCCACGAACCACCTTGTCTGTCTTTACGGTGGTGATGCGTTACGCGATTAAGCACTATTTTATTTACGGATTCTCTTACACTAATGTATAGTATCTGCAGTGATCGGAGAAACAAAAAACAACAACGGAAACAGACAGCTTGCGCTGTTCCAACTCCGTTGTTGTTTATGGTGAAATTATACAACCAATGTCCATGGTTGTAAACAATTTTTTTGTAAAAGGCGTTAAATTTTTCCTGAGCCTGTTGCTACTGCAACAAAAGTTACAGTTTTAAAGCATTTTCAGAATTAAAAGTCAAACTTTTGACCTGTCAGCAGTTCATATGCTTCGATGTATTTACCGATGGTTTTGTCGATAACATCCTGCGGCAGTTCGTAGCCTGCATCCGGGTTAGCGCTCAGCCAATCGCGGACAAACTGTTTGTCATAGGAGGGCTGGCCTTGGCCAACTTTGTAGCCTTCCAGCGGCCAGAAGCGGGAGCAGTCCGGGGTAATCATTTCGTCACCCAGTACAACTTCGCCGTTCTCGTCCAGACCAAATTCAAATTTGGTGTCAGCAATGATGATGCCGCGCTCCAGAGCATAGGCAGCGCATTTTTTGTAGATAGCGATGGTGTAGTCACGCAGCTTCAGAGCATATTCCTTGCCACGGCCCGGATACAGCTTCTCGAGGATTTCGATGCTTTGCTCTACGCTGATGTTTTCGTCATGGTCACCGATTTCGGCTTTGGTGCTGGGGGTGAAGATAGGCTCTGCCAGTTTTTGAGATTCCTGCAGGCCTTCGGGCAGCTTAATGCCGCAGATTTCACCGGTTTTTTTGTAGCTTTCCCAGCCGCTGCCGGTGATGTAGCCGCGAACGATGCATTCGATAGGCAGCATGTTCAGCTTTTTGCATTTCATGCTGTTGCCGGTGAATTCGGGTTTCTGGAAGAATTCGGGCATATCCTTGGTATCAACGGAAATCATATGGTTAGGAACAATATCTTTGGTCAGATCGAACCAGAATTTGGAAATCTGAGTCAGCACAGTGCCTTTTTTCACAATCATGTTTTTCAGAATATGGTCAAATGCGGAAATACGGTCAGTGGCAACCATAATAATGCTGTCACCAACATCATACATCTCACGAACCTTGCCGGATTTAAACGGTTTGTACTCTTGCATTTTAATGCCTCCTAAAAATTTCTCAACAAGTAAATGCAGGCTCAGTGCCGGAATTTCTTGTCAGTGTTAACTTTGTTATATTTTATGGTAATATCATAGCACAGTCCGACGAAAAAGTCGAACATTTTTCGTGTTTTAACAAATATTTTTCGGATTATTTTACATCCTGCGGCAAAAGACCGTCCAAGCGCAGCATATCGGCAGTGACAAAGGGCTGTCCTAAAAAGCGCTCCGGCACGAAGGTGCCGTGGCAGTCGCTGCCGCCGCTGATTAAGAGGCCATGCTTTTGGCAATGTTTCAGCAGGCGCTGCGTGCCTTCTTCCGAATGGTTGGATTGGTAGCATTCAAAGCCGTCGAATTTCTCCGTCCGCAGAATGTCGAGCACGCGCTCCAATCCGGGACCGTGAAAGCCGCTGGCAGCATGTGCGCACAGTGCTGCGCCGCCGGCAGCGTGAATTGCTGCGATTACCTCGCTGATAGCGGGGAACTGCGGAAAGCCCAAATCATGCTCCGGCGTAAAGATGCGCTTAAAGAAATCGCCAACGCCGCTGCAGAGGCCCTTGTCAATCAGATAGGCGAGGGCACGCCAGCCACCGCGGCGTCTGTCGTAGGTATAACGGGCGAATTCCGCTTCATCGACAGGCCAGCCGTCGCGCGCCAGCAGATGAATGCTGTCCACATCCTTCTGCTCCAGTAGCGCTTCGTTGTGCTGCATCAGTTCCAGCAGCTGTTTATTATGGATATCAATGCCATAGCCCAGAATATGAAACGACAAATCCTCCTTTGTTGAGCAGATTTCCGCCGCCGGCAGCAACGTAATGCCTGCTGCCGTAGCCAAAGTCATCGCTTCCGCAACGTTGGCTACGCTGTCATGGTCCGTTATGGCAATCAGTCCCAGCTGTTGCTTTTGCGCTTCGGCAATCAGCTCCGCCGGTGTCCAGGTGCCGTCCGAGGCCGTAGTATGTATATGTAAATCAGCTCTTACCGACATGTAAGCAGCTCCCTTCTATTAAATTCTGCTGCAAAAAAGCAGAAACAGAGTAAAATTTTTATATTTATAGCATAGTTTATAATCATATGCGTGTCAACTGCCGGTGAAGATATTCTCTCATTGCACAATAGTACGCGAGATTTTTTGGAAGCTTGCGTGCTTTTGTAACAAGCTTAACACTTACTTATATTTTAAGGGTAATAGTCCCTATTATGAGTACGGATAAATTCCATGTCTACTCTACAAATACAATACTCATTGTAGGCTTGACATTATTTAACTTATGTTATATACTATGAACACCGTTATATAAGGGAGTATAAATTAGGGGGAATTCATTATGTTTAGAAAATTTGCTGCGATTATCAATGAAGTCGCACTCATCAAGCAAATTGCCGTTGGTCTTGTTATCGGCGTTTTGCTGGCACTTTATGTACCGAAAGCGGTACCTGTTGTTACCATCTTCGGTGACCTGTTTGTAAAAGCATTAAAGGGCGTTGCTCCGGTGCTGGTTTTCTTCTTGGTTATGAACGCTATGGCCAAAAAGAAAAGCGGCGGCGAAGCAAATATGAAGCCTATTATCGGCTTATATGTTATCGGTACATTCTTTGCATCCTTAGTTGGTGTAACCCTGTCCTTCCTGGCACCTACCACTCTGCACCTGCAGGTTGCGGATGCTAAGCTCAACCCGCCCAGCGGCATTGTTGAGGTTCTGCATAACCTGATTCTGAGTGTTGTAGATAACCCGATAGCTGCTCTGCTGAACGCTAACTACATCGGCATTCTGGCATGGGCTGTAGTATTCGGTCTGGCTATGAACTTGGCTGCCAACGAAACTACTAAAAATGCTCTGGATGATGTTGCAAAGGCAATCACCCTGGTTGTTAAATGGGTTATCCATTTCGCTCCTCTGGGCATCATGGGCCTGGTGGCAACCTCCATCAGCGACAGCGGTCTGTCCGCAATTTCCAGCTATGTACATCTGCTGGCAGTACTCATCAGCTCCTACTTCCTGGTAGCGCTGGTTATGAACCCGTTGATCGTTTACTTCAACATCCGCCGCAATCCGTATCCGCTGGTTTGGGCAACCATCCGCGAATCCGGCGTGTACGCTTTCTTTACCCGCAGCTCCGCTGCTAACATTCCGGTTAACATGGCACTGTGCAAACGCCTGGGCCTGAATCCTGATACCTACGCAATTTCCATTCCGTTAGGCGCAACCATCAACATGGCCGGTGCTTCCATCACCATTTCCGTACTGGCGCTTGCTGCTGCCAATACTCTGGGCATTCATGTTGATATGCCGACAGCTCTCTTGCTGTGCATCGTTTCTACCGTTGGTGCCTGCGGTGCTTCCGGTGTTGCCGGCGGCTCTCTGCTGCTGATTCCGGTTGCCTGCGCTTCCTTTGGTATCAGCAATGATATCGCTATGCAGGTTGTTGGCGTTGGCTTCATCATCTCCGTACTGGAGGATGCTTGCGAAACTGCACTCAACAGCTCCAGTGACGTTCTCTTTACCGCAACTGCCGAATTTGCAGAACGCGCTAAAGAAGGCACTTTGAAGTCCGAAGACCTGGTTCCGAGAAACAACATTTAATTTAACATAACAACAAAACGGCCGCCGAAGCTTGTGCTCCGGCGGCTGTTTCATTTTGAAAGGATGATGTTGGTTTTTATGTATTAGCCTTCAATGGCAATATATTTTTTGTCTTCGACTTTTTTAGGCTCAACCTTAGGAATAGTAACCTTCAGGATACCATCTTCAAATTTAGCTTTGATATCCTCTTGGGTAACTGCTTCGCCGACATAGAAGGTTCTTGCACATTGACCGCTGTAACGTTCACGGCGGATATAAACGCCTTTATCGTTCTTTTCGTCCTTGTCGAGGCCTTTAGCGGCGGTAATGGTCAGATAACCGTTTTCCAGTTTGGCGCTGACGTCTTCTTTTTTGAAGCCCGGCAGGTCGATATCCATTTCATAAGCGGTATCCGATTCCTTGATATCGGTTTTCATAACGTTCTGAGCATGTTTGCCGTACAACGGATTGCGATGACCGAAGAACTCTTTATCAAACGGGAAATCCATTAAATCATCAAATAAGCTTTCACCAAATACACTAGGCATCATCATAAGTCATTCCTCCAGTTTTATTGCGCTTGTTGTAGTCATTTTAATGTTGATGCAGCAAGTATTGATTTGATTTGCCAACGCGGGATTTGTGCTTTGCGGGTGCTGCCCTTGTAGCTCCTGTAGCTCATTTCCTTTGTTGACTATGTTATACCACTATCTGTTAGCACTGTCAAGCGTTGAGTGCTAATTTCTGACGATTTCACAGAAATTACAAAAAATACCCCAAAAATCCCCCCCTCATCCTACCCTAATTTGCCATTTCGGTTAGGGACAAGTTACTAAAAACTCGATATACTAAAGCCAGAAGCAAAGGAAAAACAACTAATCCTTCTTGCTTTTCCGGCTTTACCGAACGGAGCGAGCAATGCAAAAACCAAAATGAAACAAGGCAAATTTTGGCAACAGGCAGCGCAAGCCTCCGCAAGGTAAAAGAATACTTTACTTAAAGAGGAGGAATTTCCCATGAAAAAATCTTTAGTACTCGCAATGGCAATGGCTCTTGGTGTAACCGCTTCTGCTTACGCTGCTAACCCCTTCAGCGACGTTCCTGCCGGCCACTGGGCATATGACAGCATCAACAAGCTGGCAGCTGCAGGCGTAATCGATGGCTACGGCGACGGCACCTTCGGTGGCGACAAGCTGATGACTCGCTATGAAATGGCACAAATCGTTGCAAAAGCAATGGCAAAAGGCGCTAACGTTGAAAAGCTGGCAGCAGAATTTGCTGACGAGCTGGAAAATTTGGGCGTGCGCGTAGCTAACCTGGAGAAAAAAGCTGACAACGTTAAGATTACTGGTGAACTGCGTTACAGATACATTGACCAAAAGGGCGAAGTTAATGTTGATGCTGATCGCAAGGCTCATTCTTATGTAAATGACCTGCGTTCCCGTATCTGGATTAACGGCATGATTAATGATGACTGGACCTACACCGGCATGCTGGAGAACACGCAGGATTTGAGCGATAATGCAGGTAACGAAAAAACCGATTTCCAACGCGCTTATGTAGACGGTAAGCTGGGTGGCATGGCTGTTCGCGCCGGCCGTTATAACCTGGTACTGGCAGACGGCAACTTCTATGATACCCGCGCAGACGGCGTTGAAGTAGCTTATGGCAAAGATGTTAAAATCACCGGTTATGCAGGTAAATTTGCTGAAGATACTAACATAGATGGATGGGATACCAATGGCGGCAACTATTGGGGTGCTGATGTGACTGCGGCAATCGGAAAAGGCCTTGATTTATCTGCCGGCTATATTCATGTTAATGATATCGTAGAAGATGATGATTATCTTGATGATAATAAGGTTTGGTACGTAGGTGCCAAATATGCTGTTGGTCATGTAGGCTTATCTGCAATGTATCTGAAGGGTGACCTTTCTGATAATTACGGCCATAAATATGATGAGGATTGGCAAAAAGACGGCTATGTAATCGGTTTGGATTACAAGGGTGCTAAGGCTGACGAAGTTGGCAGCTGGGGCCTGTGGGCTAAATACTATGACCAAGGAACTGCTACCTACCTGGCACATACTACCGATGCCCATACCTTCTGGGGATACGGCTTTAAGGGCTATGGCGTAGGCGCTAACTACACCTTTGCTAAGAACATCGTTGGTAACGTAGCTTACTATGAAACCGAGAATATCTTTGAGCAAAAAACAGAAGATTACACTGTAAAAGACCGTCGTCTGTGGACTGACGTAACCTTCACTTTCTAATAAACCTTCATACAAAAACTTCCTAAAATTGGCAGCGCTCTGGCGCTGTCGGCAGAGAACCGCCGTGAGGCGGTTCTTTTGCATTTGTATGGGTGGGGGATTAGGCTCTCCTAGGGGAGAGCTGGCGCCCGGTAGGGCGACTGAGAGGGGATTGTTGTTTATAAACTTACTAATAGCATATGTATGATGTACCCCTCTCCGTCATCGCTACGCGATGCCACCTCTCCCCAAGGAGAGGCTCGTTTTTCTTCCTAAAGTCTTAGCTGCTTACACAACCCTTCCGTCTGCTCGCAAGGCTCGCAGCCACCTCCGCTATACTAAGACCCATTTTTCATGCAATGAAAAATGTTGGTCGTGTTATACTCGAAGAGTATTTCAGGGGAGATATAACAGGCTAGATTTAAGATTACAATTCGCAATTACAATCAGCCTCTATATGCTCCCTGAAAGGGAGCTGGCAAAATCACGCAGTGATTTTGACTGAGGGTTGTGCTTGCGACAAACTGAGTCTTAGCGTCAAGGGAGCTGGCATCGCCGTAGGCGATGACTGAGTGCACTAGTCAACAAATTTTAGACACAAATCATAAAAAAATATACAACAAAAATTCTCTGTTAGTCAGATATCCGTTCGTAATGCAACTTGCGATATTGAGTTGGCGTCAGATAGTTTAACGAATAAGCTGGACGCTGTTCATTAAAGAAGTTAATATATTCTTTTACTTCATCTACAACAGACTTTTCGCCTGTTACATGAAAATCGGTAAACATTTCTGCCTTTATCCAACCATTAATCGCTTCCATTGCTGCATTGTCGGTAGGCGTTCCGGCACGAGACATGGAATGAGTAATGCTATACATTGGCAATAAGTCGTTAAATGCCTTAGATGCGTAAACAGATCCTTGGTCTGAATGCAAGATCATTTCATATTCCGGATACTGCTTCTTTAAAGCAATTAAATCCTCCAGACCGCTAATATATGTCATACGGTCACCACGTTTGGAAGGCAGAGAATGGCTTACAATTTCATTGTTCCAAAGGTCCATATACAATGTCAGCTCATAATAGATGGCTTTTACATAAAAAGCAGTCATATCGCTTACAATACATTGTAGCGGTCCGTCAATCTGTATTTCTGTCATAAGCAGATTAGGGAAAACACGGTATGAATCTCCTGGCTTTTTGTATTTATAATGCTTAGCTTGACTCTTAATGCCAGTGATTTTACAGCACTTATGTGCATATGCATCTGAAAGTACAAGACAAGTATCCAAACGAATCTTGGCGTTAAGCCAACGATACCCATGAGAAGGAAACTTTGCATGGTACTCGTTAAAAAGTAAGATATTGCTAAGCAGATTCTTCATTCTTGTAGAAGGATGAGCAAGCTTCTTTTTCCAAGCATAAAAACTATTGCGTTGGATATTCATTGTTTCGCATATACGTTTTACTGGAAATTCTCCGGAAAGCTCTAATACTACTTGGTATTCTTGTTGCCGTATAGAATGACTGTACCATCCCCTTTCACCGCATAGCCTTTTTTTAATCTGGCTTCTGCAATTCTTGCTTTAAGCAACTCACGAATTAATTCTTCCTTGGTCATGGATTGATAGTCATCCGTATTTGCAGAAAGTGCTGGGGAATCAGGACGTATTATATTACATTTTTGTTGTTTACAATTTTTTGCAGGCAGGTTATTTGCATCTCTGTACATACGCATATAAGTGCGTGCTGTACCTTCGCAAATTTTATATAACTCTGCTGCTTGATAGCGAGTAATCTCACTGTCATATATTCGTCGACCAATGTCTAATTTTTCTTGTTTAGTGTATTTCATGGTAAACCTCCTGTTTAGACTGAAGTATTCCTTGTCCAGTGATGTATATATTGGTGTATTCCATTATATATTATCTGTACAAAAAATACCCCCTCTGTGTCTAAAATAAGTTTACCACTTCATGAGGGTTGTGCTTACTCAACTTAAAATACGCACTAAAACCTCAAATTTTCTCTCAACCCTCCTAAAAATCAAAAATATCCCCAAAATCCCCCCTCATCCTACCCGAAATCACCATTTCGGGTGGGGCGCTTTTGCTTTTTTTAGGCTACACTATAGGTGTAAACAATCAGCTGTAAAGCAGGCAGCAGGAAGCGGAGGGATTGATATGCTGAAAGAAAGCTGGAAAAATATTTTGCTGGGCGCATTGCTGCTTACCGGATTGACAATGCTCCTGGGCAGTGACAGCTCTGACGAAAAAGCAGTCTCGCTGCTCGCCATGCCTAAGGCAGAAGCCGTTGCTATGCCTGCCTACGAGCAGGAATATATGAAAATCGTGGCTGGTGTCTGCGATTATTTGACCACGGGTAATACTGCCGGACTGCCGGCGCAGGGACTGACAGGCTTTGAGGAGCTGGAGGGCCATAATGATCCCGGTCAGGGCGTAAGCAGTGTCGGCTATACGCTGCAGGATATCAATAATGATAAGGTGCCGGAGCTGATTTTTGGACAGATTGATTATCCCGAGGGCAAGGGCTATTATGGCCGGGATATCTATGCTGTCTATACCTTTGTGGATGGTAAGATAAAATTTGTTGACGAGGGCTGGTCGCGCATCCGTCTGCGTCTGCTTCCGGATAATACGCTGAGCAAGCGCACCTGGAACGACGATAAAAATATGGAATGGGTGCTGGAAATGAAGGATTTGCTGCGTGACGGCAGTCTGCGTCAGGGACAAACCTTCTATACAAAGATCGAGAATGGCAGATTTAATATTTACCGAAAATATTTAGATGTAAATGATACCTTTGTTACCAAAAAAACCTCCATGCACTTTGACGATATGATGAATATTGACCTTGGTGCCCAAAAGCTCGAGCTTTTACCGCTTGCGGAATACAGCAATCGTGGGTTTAAGGGTCTGGTAATGCAGCATCTTAACTGTATGGGCTTGCATGAGCTGCAGGATAATAGGGTAGATCTTTCCGTATATGAGCATGTTTATGTGGATAATCCCTCTCAGGGAGCAGAAGTGTTGTTTAGCAGCAATACTTCTCTGGCGAGCTTTGAAGTGCTGGATTTGCAGGGGAATAGCAGCAGAGTTATCTACAGCAAAGGACTGCTGAACCCGGAAGAAAAGCTGGTGCTGCATCTGGAAAGCTTTGAAACTGATCCCGTGCTAAGCGATGAAACTGTTATCAAGAACGGTATCAGCTTAAGGGACGATACCGGCAGCCTGCGCAAGTTTGCGATTCGGGCGAAAGTTGAGGACGGCAGTGTTTATCTGGAGGAGATTGATTAAGGTAAAATCTGCATTCTGTGCGGAAATTTATAGAATTAGGGATTTTAGGAGGTAATGAATATGAAAATGAAAAAATTAACCAGCTTATGTGGTTGCCTGCTGCTTTCTATGTGCATGGGCGTTGGAGCTATGACTGCTCCGCTGTCTGCTGAGGCTGCAGCACGCGAAAAGGTTATTCTTGACGCAGATATGGTGGATTTGTTTGATGACGGCATCGCTATGATGATGCTTGCCGAATCTCCCAAAATGGATTTGAAGGGTGTTACCATTGTTATCGGCAATACCTGGGTTGAAACCGGTACCGCTTCCGCTATCCGTCAGCTGGAGGGCATCGGCCGCACTGATATTCCTGTATATATGGGCGTTAATGAAACCGTTCGCAAGGACCGTTTCGCTAACATGAAGGAAGAAAAACGCATTTACGGCCGTGGCCATGACTCCCATCTGGGCGCTGCAGGCTATCCTCAGCCGGCATCCTGGCAGGCTGAATACCGCAAAAATTATAATGATGAGCCGGTAATGAACCCGCAAAAGGAACATGCTGCTGATTTCATCATTGATACTATCAAAAAGCATCCGGGCGAAGTAACCATCGTTGCTATCGGCAGTGGTGCTAACCTGGCAGCTGCTTTGGACAAAGCTCCGGAAATTGCTCCGCTGGCTAAACGCGTTGTTTATATGGCAGGCGCATTCTTCTGCGAAGGCAACGTAATGCCGACCTCCGAGTTCAACGTTTGGATTGATCCGGAAACCGCTAAAAAGGCTTACCGCGCTCCCTGGAAGGAGCAAATCTTCCTGCCGCTGGATGTTTGCAGCAAGGAACTGATGAGCCACGATGATTTTAAGGATCTGGAAAGCCGCATTAAGAGTGACCGCTTCAAGGCTATGTGGGAAAGCCACTATGCTACCCCGATGTTCCGCAAGGATCCGTCCTTCAAGAACTACATTTGGGACGTTCTGGCAGCAGCAGTTGCTATTGATCCGTCCGTAATTCTGGAATCCGAAACTCTGCCGGTTGATGTTGATGACCAATACGGCTACGGCTACGGTCAGACTATGGGCTTCCGCGGCGCTGCTCCTGAGGGAACTCAGAATGCGAAGATTGTTTACGCTGTAGACCGCGCTAAGGTTTGGAAGATGGTTGAGGATGTATTCAACAAGCTGTAAGCAATAATTTTGTGATTTAAAGCTTGCGCCCTACCCGAATTTGCTGTTTCGGGTGGGGCGCTTTAGTTTTTTTTAGAGTACAATATAGGTATAAAAGATTAGCTGCAAAGCAGGCAGCGGGAAGCGGAGGGATGGAGATGTTGAAGAAAAGCTGTAAAAATGTCCTGGTGGGAGCAATGCTGCTGGCTTCATTGGCAATGCTGCTGAATGGCTGCGGTTCGGATAAGCAGGCTGCGGCAACGCAGCCCAAGGCCACGAAGGTGGAGGAAGCTGCAACAGCTGTGGCGAAGGTGCCTGCCTATGAGCGTGAATACGGCAAGCTGGTGGAGGGTATCTATAATTTTGTGAATGATGGCGATATGGGTAAAATGCCGCAGCAGGGCATGACCGGAATTTATGAGCTGCGGGACCGTATGGGTTATGTTGATGCGTTGAACATGCTTGGTTATACGCTGCAGGATATCAATAATGACAAGGTGCCGGAGCTGATTTTTGCTATTTTGGATAATGAAAAGCAGGGCAAGGGCTATTACGGCAAGGATATCTATGCTGTCTATACCTTTGTGGACGGTAAGATAAAATTTGTTGATGAGGGCTGGGCACGCAGCAATCTGCAGCTGTTGCCGAACAATATGCTGCTGACACGCGGCAACAGCAGTAATACAGACTATGTGCTGGTGCTGGAGGATTTGCTGCCGAACGGTAATAAAAGATGCGTTGATATGTATTTTACCCGTTCAAAGAACGGTAATGCGGCTGTCAACGGACTTGATGTTTACCGTAACGATGTGGGCAGAGATGATGTGGCTGTTTCGCAAAAGACTAATATGACTGCGGATGATTTCTTTGACATGGGCGCAGAGATGGCCGGTGACAGTGTGAAGCTTGAGCTGCTGCCGTTGAAGGAATATAAGCAGAGAGGCTTTAAGGGTCTGGCGATGCAGTATCTGGAATGCATGGGCGTACATGAGCTGCAGGATGCAAAGGTTGATCTTTCCAAGTATGAGCAGGTTTCCGTGCCTAATCCCTTTAAGGGTGCGGATGTAATTTTCCGCAGTACGAAAAATCTGGAAGAGTTCCGTCTGCTGGAGCTTGCTTCCGGCAAGAGCGTTTACAGCAAGGATTTGCTGATGGCTGATGAAAAGATGGTGCTGCATCTGGAGAGTCTGGAAACTATTCCCAAGAACGGTATCAGCTTTAAGGATGATGCAGGCAGGGAGCGCAGGTTTGCGATTTTGCAAAGCGGTAAGGACGGCAGTATTTATCTGCAGGAGATTGAGTAAGGTGTATTTCCTGAAGGAAATTTAATATTTGATGTAAAAACTTTGGAGGTGTTTTTTATGCGTAAAAGATTTTTAGGTGCAATGTTATTGGCACTGGGTATTGGTTTGTTTGGCGGTTGGGGCAGTGCTCAGGCCAACAGTGCGCCGGAGTCTACTCAAAGCATGCTGCATGTGTGCTGGCTGAAGGATGCTCATGTTAATCCTGCGGCCTGCGAGGTTGTGAGAATGCCGGATGCTTTTGAGCCGGCGAAGGCTGTGGTGACGAGCTCGGTGGATTTCCCTGATTTTCAGGTTGTGGCGCTGGATTTGCGTGAGGTGAGCGCTGAGGGTTATCCTGTTTTTAACGTGCAGTCTATCTATTATAAGGATTTCCTGCGTGCGACGGAACCGATTATTATTGTGATGCGTGATTCCGAGTCTTTCCCGCGCAACGGTATTGCGGTGCGCGATTCTTTGGGCAGGGAGCGTGTTTTCGGTATTGCTATCAGCGGTGAAGACGGCAGCCTGTTGATGAGTGAGGTTGAGAGAAATTAGAGGTGTGGGCGATGAAGAGATTATTTAGCTTGCTGATGTTCTGCCTGCTGCTGCTTGCTAGTACTGCGGCGATGGCAGCGTCTTATTCTTATGGTGCGTATTCGTATATGCGTTATGGTGCGAATGGCAGGGATAATGCTTCTTTGCATCTGATTTATACGCAGTCCGGCATTTTTGCTTCTGTTGTTACTTATGATTTGCAGGACGGTAATGCGCCGATGTTTAAGGGCGTGGGTATGCTGGAGAACGGTTCGCTAGTGCTGGAGGATTATTCGTTTGACGTGGGCCGTCATGGTGAGGATACACGTTATTTTGGTTATGGCTCTCAGCCGCTTGTTTGTGAGGCCAGAGTGCAAGATAGTAAGCAGGTTGTGCTGCTGCCGACGATTGATGCGCGCGAGATGGGTATTACTAAGGTGAGTGAGCCTGATATCGGCGGTACCTATAAGTTTGAGGGAATGCAGGCGGAAGAGGATTATACTATGGCGCTGTATTTTCTGCGTAAGCTGAATGTGAAGAATACGGGTTTGGATTTGAGCAGTAAGGATTATTGGTTTGGCTATGGCAGTCGTTTTGCCGAGGATTCGAACAGCGTTTTTAATTCGTATCTGCCGAAGGAGTACGGCGATTATTTTGGGGTTTATGTTTATAATAAGAATGATGAGCTGGTTATGACTTATTATGTGCATCCGAGTTTGTGGGATGCGTATCGTGTGACTGTTGATGGTGAGGTTAAGCTGTTGTGCAGCAATGATGCTGTGGGTTAATGTTGTGAGCTGAGTTTGAGGTCCTTGCGACGTAAGTTAATATTGCGGAGCAGGGGCCTTTTTGATGTTGAAAAGTGGGTTTGTGTATCGCAATTAACATATCGCGCTACAACGAAAAATTTTCCCGCAATTCGCGGACGGTAATTTCGTGCGGAACAACGACGAAATTGCAATAAACTCGCGCTAGGGCAAGAGGTTTTGCTGCAGTAGTCAGTTTAGCGCTCAAACAGTATTGCAATTTCTGTTATTCCAGGCACTCATTCCCTAAAATTTTTATGTTTTCGCTGTGATATATTAATTGCTCGTGCTGGTTTCTGCTAACCTTCTTGCCTGCCCCTTGGGGAAGGTGCCGAACGAAGTGAGGCGGAAGGGGGCTGTGTGCGTTAGTGCGGCGTGTTAACTTTCTTGCGGGTGCTTGCTTGTTGTTTGGAGGTGAATTTATGAAGAAACTTTTGTGTGCTTTGGCGTGCGGTGCGCTGCTGTTGTGCGGCGGGATGTCGGTTGCGCGGGCTGATTATTATGAGATGTATAATCCTGCTACCCATGTTGAGGGTGGTGCTATGGTGTATGAAACTACGCGCGGCGTTTTGATGGATTTGAAGGTGCACAGCGGTGAATGGCAGGATGACCATTACCGCTATGAAACCGAGGCGAGCGGTGTGGTGCGTTTTGCGCATGACGGTGAGCGTTTTATCGGTTATCTGCATGTGCCGAGTCTTGCAAGCTATGAAAATGGTATGGGTTATCCTTCTCGGTACAGTTATAGTATGCCGCTTTATGAAAAGTATGCTTTGAGTAATCCGCAGGGCTATCAGGCGCAGAGCAAGCTGTACGGTGCCTGGATTTTGGGTGAGCCTGAGGGTAATAATCGGGTGCTGCCGTCCCTGGCCGGTACCTATGAAAGAAGCAACAAAAGAGGTACTCGCTTTGTGCAGGGTGAAACGGAAATGCCTTGGAACGTAGCGGTACTGTTCTTGCAGCTGGTGCTGGAGCCGAATGTTAATTTGCTGGACAGAAACAACTGCCATTTCAGCTTCTGGGATTATCAGTGGGAACAAGAAAAGGCTTTGTATCCTGATGTTGACAAGCGTTACAGCTATCATACTATGACTAAGGCGGGAGATCCGGATGCTCCTAATCCGGTGCAATTTAAGGATGCGCGCTATCTGGTAGAGAAAAGCGGCAGGCTGATTTATAATGTTGCCGATGACGGCACGGTAAGGAAGATTTACGACTTGGCCAATGAATAGGCCGGCGGTTGTGCTTGCGCACGATTTTTGGCAATGGGGGTGGCGCTGATGCGGTTCCTGAGATTGCTGTGTATGATAATGCCAGGGCTGCTGCTTTGAACAGAAATTTCCTTGAAAAACAGAAAAATTTTGCTCATCCTACCCGAAATCGGCAGTTTGGGTGGGGTGCTTTAGCAAATTTCGTTGTACAATGAGCTTGTAAGGAAACATGCCTGCGTATATAACAGCGCAGGATAATTCTGAGGAGGTGCAACAAATGAAGAAAGGTATTGTATTAGCTTGCTGCGCAATGCTTTTGGCGGGACAATTGCAATCTGCAGAAGCTCTTGACTGGAACAGAAGAATTGGCGTAGACAGAATGATTGACAGAACTATTGATAACACTATTAACAGGGCGGTGAATAAAGTGGAGAAACAGGAAAAAACCAAACGTGTAATTTTCCAGAATCTGCCGCAATCGGCAGCTGAAATCGGACCGGAAAGCGATGCTCAGCAGGTAGCGGCTTATACCGTGGCAGCACTGGCTCGCTACGAAACTAATCCGACAGAGGCTATTGCTATGCTCAACAAGCTGTTGGGACCTCGTCCGGTACCTAAAAGAGATGAACAGTTCCTCGCAGACCGCTTCCGCGGCAGACAGTATCTGATGCGCTCCTACTTTATGGGCGCAACTCCGGCGAATAACTATCAGCCGGATATGCCGTATACCGTAGAGATTAAAACTAATGCCTATACCTATCAGGAGGAAGGCTATGCACGCTTCCTGATTACCTGCGGCGGTTCCGACAGCCCGCGCCCGATGACTGTGCGCCAAAAGGCTTCTACCGGCGAATGGTTCCTGTGGGATTACAAGGGACTGCTGAGCGGCATCCAGACTCCGGCAGCAGATGATCCGTGGGCCTGAGAATAATTCAGCTGAAAAAACAATAGCATAATAAAACAAGCAGCCTTCCGGTGCTTCCGGGAGGCTGCGTTTTTGTATGCTAAGGCAGAAATAGTCGGAAAAAGCGCTGAAAAAGCATATTTTTTACCTTAACCTACCCGAAATCAGCCTTTGGGGTGGGGCGTTTTTGCTGCTTCTTGCTTATAATATAATTACAAAAGCTGGAAGGAAGTGATGTATATGAAGAAGTTCTGGAAAAAAACATCGCTGTTTTTGGTGACTGCAGCGATGACTGTTTCCGCTCCGCTGATGGCGTGGGCGCTGGAGCATGACATTGTTATTCTGCATACTAATGATATCCATTGCGGTATTAATGATAATATCGGCTTTGCCGGTCTGGCGCAGATTAAAAAGGATGCCCTGGAAAGAACGCCGAATGTGGCGCTGGTGGATGCAGGCGATGCTATTCAGGGCGCACCTATCGGCAAGCTGTCCCGTGGTCTGGCAGTTGTCGATATTATGAATTATCTGGGTTATGATTTCTGCATTCCCGGTAACCATGAATTTGACTACGGCATGGACCGCTTCTTGGAGCTGGTGCCGCTGCAGCGTGCAGGCTACTACTGCGCAAATTTTGTTTATGCAGGCAACAACAAGCAGGTTCTGCCGGGCTACAAAATTATGCAGTATGAGGATACCAAGGTAGCCTTTGTGGGTGCGAGCACCCCGGAAAGCCTGACAACATCCACGCCTACCTTCTTCCAAAATGAGAAGGGCAAGTATATTTACAGCTTCTGCGAGGATAAAACCGGTAATAAGCTGTACAAGCAGCTGCAGAAGAATGTCGACAAGGCACGCAAGGACGGCGCGGACTATGTATTTATCGTAGGTCATTTGGGCATGGACGGCACCACCCCGCAGTGGAGCAGCGAAAGCGTTGCTAAAAATACTCAGGGCGTAGATGCTGTTATCGACGGCCATTCTCACGAGCGCTTTACCCGTATGGTTAAAAATAAAGTCGGCAAGGACGTGCTGCTGGCGCAGACCGGTACTAAGCTGAAAACTGTAGGCGAGCTGGTAATTACTCCCGACGGCAAGCTGAAGAGCCAGCTGATTACCGAATCCAACGGCAAGGATGCCAATATCGCAAGAGTTATTGCCCAGGAAATAAAAACCTATGAGCCTTTGCTGAAGCAGCCTGTGGGCGAAGCCTTGGTACAGCTGCGCAGCAATGATCCTGCAACCGGTGAGCGTATCGTGCGCAACCGTGAATGCAGCTTGGGTGACTTTGTTGCCGATGCCTATCGAGCAGTGCTGGATTGTGACGTAGTTCTGGTAAACGGCGGCAGCATTCGTAACGAAATCAAAACCGGCGTCATCAGCTACAACGATTTGCTGGAGGCCTTCCCATTCGGTAACATGTGCGTAGTTTTAGAGGTAAACGGCCAGCAGATTCTGGATGCTCTGGAAATGGGCGCCATCAGCTATCCTGAAGAAAGCGGCGGCTTTATGCAGGTATCCGGTCTGAGCTACACGCTCGACAGCTCTGTTCCTTCCTCTATCGAGCTTGATGCCAAGGGCAACTTCGTGCGCGTTGCCGGTGCCCGTCGCGTAATCGATGTTAAGATTGACGGCAAACCGTTAGACGTTAATAAAAAATACACCGTTGGAGGCACCTCCTATATGCTGAAATCTGGCGGTGACGGCATGACGATGTTCAAGGGAGCGCATTTGGTGCAGGATGAAATGATGAGCGATGCAGATACGATTATGGAATATCTGCAGAACCATCTGAACGGCAAGGTAGGCGAGCAATATGCTAATCCTTACGGCGATGGCCGTATCGTAATCAAATAAAGAGCTTTGCCCTAATACAATAAGGAGATGATTGTTATGTTGAAGAAACGTATTGCGATGGGAATTTTGGCGGGACTTCTGGCCTGCAGCTTTATTGCGGGCTGCGGCGGGGGCGACAAAGGCACCAGCGAGCCTCCTAAACCGAAACCGATTGCTGCTGATTTGAAGGATTTGCCGAATAAGGATGTTAAGGTCGGCGTTAATATATTTAAGCTCTTTACTCTGAAAAATAATCCTAATCTGCATTTGCAAAATACTTATAGCAAGGGTATGAGGGTGGCTGTTATCGGCAGAGATATGATTTATGCCAACGTTAAGGACAGACTTGTTCAGATGCAGTGGGATAAAGATGGTCTGCGCATGTTGGATAATAATGTTGATGCTTTGTCCGGTAATGCTAAGATTTCCTCTGATGGCACCAGAGGCGTTTTCTATACCAATAAGAGAATGAGACTCAATTATTTCGATAGCGAAACCAAACGTATTGAAGAGGCACAAGGACGCTTCAATAACCTTGTTGTAATTCCTAAAGGCAATGCGGACAAGGCTTTGATTTGGATGAACCAGGGTGAAATGAGAAAGGTGGATCTTCGCAACGGCTACAGAGTAGGCAAGGATTTGGGCACAGTACGTAAGGAATCCAGAAGCCGTGATGCTGACGACAAGGATAAAATCAATATTCCGCAGAGCGTTGTTGCAGACAGAAACGGTGATTTCTATGTTGGCGGCAATGCGCGTATCGGCACTCAGGACGTGGGCCTGGTAAGCGTTTATGACTTCAATGGCAAGCAAAAACGCGTCATCGGCAAGGAAAAACGTGAAGATAGCAAGGCCATCAATTCCTTAACCGATATAGCTTTGACTGATGAATATCTGGTAGTCAGCGATTCCTCTGTAGACAAGCAGCAGCTGCAGATTTACAGAAAGAACACCGGCACGCTGGTTGGTACCGTAAGTTATAAGGATTTGACCGATAATAAGGAAACCAGCATCGGTGCATGTGTAAACCTGGCAAATATGCCTGATAACAGAGTTCTAGTTGCCCTCAGCAGTGACAGAAAAAATATTAAAGATGAATTCTTCATCCTGCAGATGTAATGTAGGGTAGAAGGTACGACAGAAACTAACCCCTAATACATAAAGCCTAAACGAGACATTAAATATGAATTTTTTTATACGCAACAGAAGCTAAGGTCTGTTGCGTATTTTTTATGCAGTTAGCTGTTAAACGGACAGGTTACAATTTTATTTTTCCAGATAAAATTTTAGTATGCTAATAGCAGAGCACTTGTTTATGAGAAGGTTGATTTTCAGTAAGTAAAGTTATAAAATAAATGTATATAGTGGCTTAGTATAGAAATATTTGTTGCAAATTACTTGGCAGTATAAGTAAAGATAGTTTGTCTTAAATATAAGGAGAATGTTTATGAATACAGATGGCAGAATTTATAAAACGATAGTTGTATCTAAACCTGATAAGTATACAGATGAGCTGAAGGAGAAAATTGAGGAGTTAGGTTCTTTGTGCTTGAATAACCTCAATCAGGAGGATTATCATCCTATCATGATGCTTGGCAGTATTCAATCTGGTAAGACGAGGGCTTTTATTGGATTGATGTCTTTGTGCTTTGATAACGATTTTGATATGACCATTATTTTAACTAAATGCAGCAAAGCATTGGTTCAACAGACTGTTAGCAGGATGATGGCTGAATTTGCTGAAGTAAAGTTAGGTAAAAGTAATATTGGTGATGTTGTAGCTCAAAATATTCTTGATATAGACTTTGGCAGTGAGACTACAGAAGCTGGTAAGCAAAAGATTGTAAGACAGTTTTTGAAGCGCTATCCGGAGAAGAAAAGAATAATAGTTGTAAAAAAACAAGCTGATAATGTAGATAGAATGATTCGCTTGATAAATGAAATTGTTGCTTCTAATAAATATAAAAGAATTCTGATTGTTGATGATGAAGCTGATATTACCTCTATAGGATATGAAGGAAAAGCAGATGATTTGACATTAAGAAGAGTATCTGGCGCTGTAAACACTGCTCGTAAGAATTGTGTGAACAGTGAAGTTCGTCATGTGTTGATGCAGGTTACAGCAACTCCTTATGCTTTATATTTGCAGCCTGATGCTTTTAGCAATGAAGATATAATGCCTATAAAACCGGAGCGCACAGTTGTATTGCCTACTGGCCAGGGATATATTGGTGGAAAGTATTACTTCATGGATTCGCAAGATGAGTACTCAGATAATTATCATAAGGCCATGTATTTGCCGTATATAGTTCCACAGGAAGAAATGGATTTACTTAATGGCACCAAGAAAAATAGTGGCAAAAATATTGCGTTAACAGATAAGCGTGTAGTAAAACCAGAAAATTTTTTGGAACCGAACGGAGCTAAATATGCGCTGCCAACGCTAAGAAAATGGATTTTTGACGTTTTGGTAGGTACTGCAATTATACAGTTACAAGAGGGTTGCAGAGATTATTATGTTTCAGCGGTTATGCATGCTTCCATCAATAAAAAATTACATAAACATGAAAAGGATTTTATAGAAAATGGTTTTGATATTATTCGTAGAGAGCTTGAACGCGATATAGATAGCTCCTTAATAAAAAAATATCTCCAAATATCCTATGCTGATTTAGCACAATCGGTAAAAGCGTATAATGTTATAAACTTACCATCGATGCGAGAAGTTGCAAGAGCAATAGCCTATAAAGATGAAGACGGAGATTTGGAAGGTATTATCACAGAAGTTGACATTAAAGAAGTTAATAGTGATAAAGATATAGAAAAACTGCTGGATGTCAATACGGGTGAGCTGAAATTGGAAAATTCCTTGACGATTTTTGTAGGAGGACAAGTATTAGATAGAGGAATAACTATACCTGCATTAATTAGCTTTTTCTATGGTCGCGATCCTAAACAGATGCAACAGGATACAGTTATGCAGCATTGCCGAATGTTTGGCTATCGTAGTGAAAACCTTCTTTCTGTTACCAGATTTTATACTACAGCAAGACTGTTAAATAATATGACTGATATTATGGAACGAGACTGTATTTTGCGTGAACGCATGCAAAGACAAAAAGGTGGCAGTGTGGTTTACCTAGAATCTGGAAATAAGATAATTGCTTGTTCAAAAGTTAAAATTGCAGCTTCGGATATTAAGACTATTTTACCGGAAAAACGTTATTTGCCGGTTGGCTTTACTGTAAAAAGAATTACAAGATTAAAGAACAAAATAGATGAGATTGTAGAAGAGCTGCACTGCAGTAAGCAAACAGATTATAAAAAAGGACTAGATATAGACGATAGTATGTATTTGCTTATTGATAAAGATAAGGCTTTAGAATTATTGCGTTATTGCTACGATATGATAGAGCCAGATCAACTAGAAACAAAATGCAGTGTTTTTGCTGATATTGAAAGCCCATTTTTATTTTCTACTAGTCAATGCGATAAAGTGGCTTTGATTGTTAGAAGAAATCGTCAAATTGGCATGAAAAAGAAAAGAGGCAATACAGATACATACCAAGATGCACCTGATGATGGTAATAATGAAGGTCTTTTGGCTAAAAATCTTAGAGACAGATATCCTGTATTGGTGCTGACTGAACAGTGTAATCCTGTCTGGAAAAATGCATTTTGGTGGCCTGTGTATTATACTCCGTCTGATATGAATATAGGAATTTACGCAGAGACTAATGCGAATTCAGAAGTTAGGGAAAATGTCTTTAGTGCCGGCAAGAAAGCTATTAAATTTACCGGCTTCCCGGTAATCAATAATAGTAGAGCTAAAGTTAATGAAATAAAGAAAATTGAAGCTGCAATTAATAAAATCATGAAATTTAGGGATGAGAAGTTTAAGTTTCGTGAGTTAGGGAATATTGTGTTAAAAAGAGAGGAACTGGAATGTAAAGTTTATATAGATAATGGACCTGAAAAACCTTATGAAGATAGTTTGCTAAAGCAGATTAAACAGTTAAAAGAAAAAACTATGGAAGCAGTAAGACAAACTTCTATCGGTACTGATAAAATCAAAAATATTGACCGATTCTATTCTTTGCTGTTAAATAATGATTTTTCAGAAGAAGTGGATTATCTTCATGATAAAATATTAGAGGAATTAAAGGGTTATAAAAACAGAGCTGTTGCTGAAATATGTAAATATGTTGATGAAGCATTGGATGTGCTTCGCAACTCGTTTATAACACTTGGGTATTTTGAACCTAAAGGCAGTGGTATTTGTGAAATACGCATATATTATGATAAAATAAGCAACGAATGCACTAATGCTGAAGATAGAATGGAGTTGTTGATAAACGTTATAGCGCATGAAATGCAGCATGCTTGGCATTATGCTGATACTATGACAAAGAGTGGACGCTGGTTCTATAGTAGAAAAGCATTTTTGAAACAAGGATGGACTCAAGAGTCTATAGCTGAATATTTCGCATTATGCTATGCTAAAAAAAGAAAGGCTGAAGGCAAAGAGTTTGCATATAACGACTTGATCAATGCTCGTGATATTGCGCAGTTCCCTAAAGATGGTGGTTATAGCGGAGCTTTATTAATAGATAAAGAACCGGATATGTTTAAAGATATTTATCTTATGTCTATTGAGGATATGCCTACTGCTTATGATAAGTATTTGAAAGTTTTAAAGGAGAAATATCAGGATAAAAGTAAGCATAAAACAAGCAAACACTAAAAAGGCTTAAAGAGGCTAGGATAAAACCCAGCCTCAAAAAGTACATAGTAGATTGTTATGCGTAACTATTTAAATATTACTGAATTGAACTTTTATATTTACGTCATAAGCTTGGATTTAACAGGTGTTTGTTAGATGGTAATATGATATAAGGATTATTTTTCTTTTTGCCTTGCAGACAAAAAGGGTTATCTTACTAATGCGGGAAGGTTGTTTGCAGACCAGTATATAGTTTATAATTCACGTGTTTTTTGTACAAGATGGAATGGTTTAGAAAAGGGATCTGTGTTTGATGACGCCTTGGATGATAAAGAGTTCGAAGGAAATCTAATATACTTATTGAGAAGTGCATCTGATTTCGTAAAAAATAATTCTAAAGTACGTTTTTATAAAGATGTAGAATATAGGGTTGATAAGCCTGATTATGCTGAACGTGCTGTGACAGAGGCTTTGGTAAATGCTTTGATTCATAGAGATTATATTGTATCAGGTAGTGAAGTACATATTGATATGTATGATGATAGATTGGAAATTAGCTCGCCTGGCGGGATGTTCGACGGTAAAGCAGTACAGGAGCATGCGATAACTAATATTGGCTCTATGAGACGTAATCCTGTTATAGCAGATTTATTTCATAGAATGAAGTTTATGGAACGTAGAGGTAGTGGTCTGAAAAAGATTATAAGTGAAACAGAAAAACTGCCGGGCTACAATGAGTCTTTAAAACCTATATTTTATTCAGATGGAAGTAGTTTTAGAGTTATTTTGAAGAATGTAAATTATGGAACCACTAAAGTGAGCGATAAAGTGAGCGATAAATTAAATGAAAAAGAGAAATGCTTTTTCAATGTCTTAATGATGCTTGCAAAACAGTATGATTTTGTTACCACTAAAGTTGTTGCCGAAGCAGCTGGAATGCCTGAGGCAACAACAAGGCGATATTTGGCTAAATTTTCTAAAATGGATATTATTGTATCTGATGGTAAAAATAGAAACAAAAAATATTATCTAAATAATACTTCTGCGACCGAAGCTAACCCCTAAACCATAACGAAAGCCTCCGACGAGTAAACTCGCCGGAGGCTTTTTCAATGCGCTACGCGTCAGTGCTCTGCGTTACGCATCAGTTCGATATACTGCAGCAGCTCCTTACGGGTTTTTACACCCAGCTTGCCGTAGATATTTTTGTTGTGATATTTTAAGGTGTTTTCGGTGATGCCCAGCTGGCTGATAATCGCCTTAGTCGAGCAGCCCTGAACATAAAGGTTGAAGATGTCCTCCTCCTTAGGCGTCAGCGTTGCCAGATTATCGACAAACATCTTATAGCTGTCGGGGTCAACTGTCTCCAGCTTCTTTTCAATAGCCTTTTCCAGAGCAGCCTGAGCAAAGTTGAACTGCTGTTGAGCCTGCTCGCGTTCCTGCTGAGCCTGCAGCTTCTCCTGCTGCGTTTGCTCCATCTGCAGGCGTACCTGCTGAATTTCTTCCTGCAGGGTGGCAAGCTGTTCCTCCAGCTGAATATACTGGTTGGCGGTTTGCTTTTGCTTTTCCTGTGCCTCCTGCAGACGCACGGCGGCCTGACCGTATTGCTTTTGTACTTCATTATTTTCGCTTTGCAGCTGGCGCATTTTTTCGGCCTGCTGCTCGGAATGGTCCTGCAGGAATTCAAAGAACTGGTTGAGCTCCAGCACATTGGCTTGCGGAGGAGCATCGGGATTTTGCTGCAGCTGCTGCAAATCCGCTACCAACGGGTCTACATATCTTTTGCTGAAATAACCGGCAGACAGCAATGAAAGCAGCAGAATAATACCCAGCATTATCAGCAGACGCATTTTAGCCTGCCTCTGCAAATGATAATAGCTGTCGGCAGGCAGCATTACTGCTACCCTGTGCTCCGAGGCACCGACCGTCAGGGGTGCAGTGAAGCCGATGAAACGCTCCTGACCGGCAGTAAATAATTCATGCTCGCCGTCAGAGCTGGTTGTTATAGTAGCATTGACGAAGGAGGCCGGATTGGAAAGCTGTCCCTGGTATTCGTTGTCCGCTTTTTTGTCGAGAATAGCGGTAATCAGAGGATAACCCTTGTAATTGGCCTGCTTAGTACGCTGTTGGAAGTACACGCTGCTGATTTCGAAGCCGCAGACGCCGATAATCTTGCCGTCATTACTGTTAATAGGCATCAGGAAAAGACGTGACTGCTCCCAGCTTTCTTTAAGGTGAGCAACGTCTGTCAGGATATATTGTTGGGAAATATTGTTTTCCTTGGCATGCAAAAGCGTATCAGCCTGCGGATAGGCGTGGATATTGAGTTCCATTTGCCAGGTGCTGTAAAGGCTGATGTTATTATTGCGTGCAACCTGTGGGTTGCCGCGGAACATACAGATTTCGTTGAACAGAGTGTTTTCGGAATAGATATTGGTGAATTTGAGAAAAAGACCGTTATAGGTAGGTTCCAGCAGATTCGTGTTGACGCTGGCATTAATCAGATACAAGGCACCGCTGGCCGGTGCCTGCTGCATTTTGGCGGCAAGTGTCTGGTAGGTTGCCTGCTGGATGGCTGTCAAAGCCTCGGGATTGTTGTTCAGGGCATCATAATTATTATAAATGCCCTGCTCCAGCATAACGCGGTTGATATCCTGCTGCAGCTGCTGCGACAAATCGATATTGTGAGCAGCCAGTGCGTTCATCTGGCGTTTGATATCGTTGGTACGGGTGTTAAGCTCATATTCAAGAAAGCGGTCGATATCATGGCTTGGCGGTTGTACTATGCCGATAACGTTTAACAGTATCAGCATAGCAGAACCTGCCAGCAGAACCAGTGACAGCAGGTAAATAATGAAACGGCTGCGCATGGAACGCTTATTATGCCATATTTCCTTGCCTATAAGCAGCAGTCTTTTTATTTTGGTGAGCTTCGTGAGCATTACGAGCCTCCTTGGTAGGATTTTGTGGCTTATTGCTTGTAATTCAGCAGCTTCTGATAACTTTCTTCTACTAACTTATCAAGCGTTTGCTGTGGGTTGGCGCCGGCGGCAATTTGCTGCAGATATTGCTGATGGGCAGCGCGCAGAATGTTTTTGCTGCCGTATTCCAGATTCTGCTGGATATCGGCGGCCTTGTGCGGCAGATGCAGCCAGGTGCCTTTTTTATATACCTGCTGCATGCAGGTATATAGCTTGCGGTATTTGAAGTTATGCACATCTTGCGGATTGTTCAGCAGTTTTGGCAGTGCTTCCTTATTGGTTGGCAGGTAGCCTGCCTGCATAGCAAAATTCAAATTGCTGTTTTCCTGCGCCAGCCATTTTGCAAAAACAACGGCACCAAGATTTTTGCGTTCGTCTGTGCTTTTGATGGCAAACAGACCTACACCGCGCTGCAGCAGTGTTACTTTGCCGCCGCTGAAAACCGGGCAGGGGTAATAGTTGGTAACAATGGTTTCACGCGTGTTGTCGGGATTGGTAACGTAATCGCGCATATAAAGAATAGCAGCGGTGGAGCCGACATTGCTGATTAAATCGCCAGTTTTCCAGGCATCTGCGGCATAACCCTTTTCAATGCCCAAGCCGCCGGCAATAGCAGGCTCGGCTGCGGCACGGAAGATGCGCTTGAAGTTGGAGCTGGCAAGATCCGGCTTGCCGTCCTTGATTAACGGGTCGCCTAAGGAAGCCATGCTCGTCAGGTAATAGTTATAGAAATCGTCCAGCTGGCACATGTTTTTGCCGCCGGTCCAGGTATAATACTTGCGGCAGAGTGCAAAAAGCTTGTCGTAATCGGCAAAATCTTCAATGCTGGCACCTGTTGCCGCAGCAAAGCGGTCAAAATATGTCTGGTTAACAAAAAGCAGCTCGGTGGATTTTGCTACCGGCAGCATCAGCAGTTCCTTATCCTGATAGCCTTCGGCTAAAAATTCCGGCTGGTAAACAGCTAAATCATCTTTATCAAGGTATTTGTCCCAATGCAGCAGCTTATCGTGCATTGTGGGAATAACACGCGGATAGGCGGTAAAAAGGTCGGGCAGCGGCACTGCGCCCGGCTCCTGCTTGGCAGAGGCGAATAAAGCCTTGTCGATAACGTTGGAGCTGCTCACGGAAGCAACCTTGACGATGACGCCTTTGGCTTTACCTTCAGAGGCATTAAATTTTTCAATTGTATCATTAAACGGAGAATTGGTCTGGTTACCGTAAACGTGCCAGATGGTGAGCGTCACCGGCTTGGCCGGGTCGAGTGATGCCTTACTGCCGCAGCCGCTGCTGAAAGCAGTAACAAGACAGATCAATATCAATACCAAAAAAACATACAGCGAAACGAATTTTTTTTTGCTTTAAAAGACATAAAACAACCTCCTGAAAGGGATTTTTTTAAAAGTAATGAAAAAAATATGGAAAATTTACCCTTATCCTACCCGAATTAACCATTTGGTGTAGTGACGAAATGCGATTTTTATATTAAACTTAAGACAAGGAAGCAGAAAGCAGCTTACCTGCACAGATGATTTGCTAAGATTGTCTAACAATTAGTTTATCACAAATCAAAGTATTAGTGAATAGTTTTTTACTACAGATAAGGATAAGATAAATATTTTACAATTTCTTGTCTGATAAGTGTACGTCTGTTTTATTCAAAGTCCTGTTAATATTAAGCGGATTTTGATAAAATATAATTGTTAATCTTTTAGTGATACAAAAGGAGGTTGTATTATGGGTTTAATTAAAGCGGCAATGGGCGCTGTAGGCGGCGTACTGGGCGACCAATGGAAAGAGTTTTTCTATTGCGAAAGCATGCCTCCCGAGGTTCTGGTAACCAAGGGTATGAAGCGTACGTCCAGCCAAGGACGCAGCTCCAATACTTCTGCAGAAGACAACATTATCAGTAATGGCAGCGTTGTTGCTGTCAACGAAGGTCAGTGCATGATTATCGTTGAGCAGGGCAAGGTTGTAGATATGTGCAACGAGCCCGGCGAATATGTATACGATACTTCTACTGAACCGTCTATCTTTACCGGTGATCTGAAGGATAATGTAAAGGCAATTTTCGGTCAGATCGGTAAACGTTTCACCTTCGGCGGTGACCCCGGCAAGGACCAGCGCGTATATTACTTCAATATGAAGGAAATTTACGGCAATAAGTTTGGCACCGCTCAGCCGATTCCTGTACGCCTGATTGACAACAACTTAGGCATTGATTGGGAAGTTGGCATCCGTTGCTTCGGTGAATACAGCTACAAGATTACCAATCCGCTGCTGTTCTACACCAATGTATGCTCCAACATCACTGACGAATATCGTCGTGACCAGATTGATAGCCAGATGAAGAGCGAGCTCATGATGAGCCTGGGCGTTGCCCTCGGTACGCTCACTGAAAACGGTATGCGCTACAGCGCACTGCCGCGTCATGGCAAAGAAATCGCTAACGCTTTGAACGAAGATTTGAGCGACCAATGGCGTGACCGCCGCGGTGTAGAGGTTTATTCTTTCGCACTGGCAAGCGTAACCATGTCTGAGGAAGATGCTCAACGTCTGAAAGATATCCAGATGCTCAGCAATCCGAACCGTGCAGCAGCAGCTATGGCTGGCGCTACTGCAGACGCTATGCGTATTGCAGCTGGCAATGAAGGCGGCATGGGTGCAATGGGCGGCTTTGTTGGCATGAATATGGCCGGAATGGCCGGTGGCGCAAATGTGGCTGGCTTGTTTGCCCAAGGACAACAGCAGCAGATGTATGCTCAGCAGAATCCTTACGGCCAACAGCCTCCTTACGGACAACCGCCTTATCCGCAACAGCCGCAACCTCCTACTCCGCCGCCGACCGCCCCTGCCGCCCCTGCGGCAGCAGCACCGGCAGCAGATGCCTGGACCTGCAGCTGTGGCACTACCAATACCGGCAAGTTCTGCGCTAACTGCGGCGGCAAGAAGCCTGAGCCGAAACCGGCAGAGGGCAGCTGGACCTGCAGCTGCGGCACTACCAATACCGGTAAGTTCTGCGCGAACTGCGGCAGCAAAAAGCCGGAAGACAAACCGGCAGAGGAAGGCTGGACCTGCAGCTGCGGCGCTGTAAACAAAGGCAAGTTCTGCGCTGAATGCGGCAGCAAGAAGCCTGAGGGAGCACCGCTGTTCAAGTGCGATAAGTGTGGCTGGGAGCCGCCAGATCCGCACCATCCGCCTAAGTTCTGCCCTGAATGCGGAGATATTTTCGACGATAACGACAAACAATAGCCTCATATATTAACTGCTTGCGTCAGATGCGAATGCAAGCATGATGTATGCTCCTATGCTGCCCCCTTTCGCCTCACTGCGTTCGGCACCTTCCCCGAGGGGAAGGCAAGAGAAAAGCAGGTTGCGAATTTCCTTGGTTCCCCCTTGGGGGAACTGTCGCCGCAGGCGACTAAAGGGGGAGCGGGAGCAATCAAAATTGCATAACTATATTTTAACGAGGTGATATTATGGCTGAAACCTCTGTAGGCTATAAGTGCCCTAACTGCAGCGCGCCGCTGACGTTTTTGCCCGGTCATGATAAGGTGACCTGCGAATACTGCGGTACCGAACTGGAAGTTAAGACTATAGAAGAAATGTATGCCGCCAAGGAAGCCGCTGCTGCCAAAGCGCAGGCTGCCAAGGAGGCAAAGTGGGATACCTCTGCTGCCGGCAGTGAATGGGAAGCTGACGAAGCAGAGCAGATGAAGGCGTTTACCTGCTCCAGCTGCGGTGCGCAGATTGTGAGCGATGGCAACACCATGGCAACAGAATGCTGCTACTGCGGCAGCCCGACCATGCTGCCGAGCCGCTTCGAAGGTATGCTGAAGCCGGACTTCATCATTCCCTTCAAGAAAACCAAAGAGCAAGCTGTTGCTGCCCTCAAGGAATTCTATAAGGGAAGAACCCTGCTGCCTAACTCCTTTACGGCCAACAATCGTGTGGAGGATATCCAGGCGATGTATGTACCGTTCTGGCTGTTTGACTCCAAGGTTAGCGCCAGCGGCAGCTATCAGGGTGCCAAAGACAGTGTTTATGAAACCGATGATAAGGTTGTTACGACTACCGTTGTATATAACTGCGAACGTGAAGGCACCATGTCCTTTGAGCGCATCCCTGTAGATGGCAGCGAGAAGATGGACGATACCTTTATGGAAAGCATCGAGCCGTTTAATTATAAAGAAATGGTTCCCTTCAGCACCGCTTATCTGACAGGCTTTTTGGCAGATAAGTATGATGTGGATGCCGAGGCTGCTGTAGCACGTGCGGATGAGCGCGTTGTCAAAAGTGCCGAGGGCTGCCTTGAAAATACCGTTACAGGCTATACCCGTGTAACCAGCAATGGTGACTGCGCAGTTATCAAGGATGAAAATGCTGTGCATTATGCAATGGTGCCGGTATGGATTCTGTCCACACGCTTTGAGGATAAGCCCTATACCTTTATGATGAACGGTCAGACAGGTAAGGTTGTCGGCAGTCTGCCGATTGACTATGGCAAGCTGCGTAATTACACTGCCCTGACTTTTATTATTGTAACAATTATCAGCTACTTCATTGTGAAGTTCATGTTATAAGGAGGTGCCGGAATGAGAAAGTTATTTGCAATCTTAACCATGCTGGCAGTCCTTATGTTAGCCAGTGTAACAGCCTTTGCTGCGCCCAGCCTGGTTGATAATGCCAAGCTTCTTACACCGCAGCAGCGTCAGGCAGTTCTGGCAGAGCTGCACAAGCAGGAGCAGGCGCATAATGTGCGTATTGCTGTTGTAACCATGAAGACTATTGATGGTGCCGTTCCCGGTAAATATGCCAATAAGCTGCTCGATGATGTTTATAATGATGGTGCCAAGGGCAATATGGTATTGCTGCAGGTTACCAACACCCGTAAATGGTATATTGCTACCGATAAACAGCTGAAGCAGGTTATCGTTGGCAATGAAGGCATTGAGTATATGAGCAAGCCGATGGTTGCTCAGTTCAAGAAAAATGATTATGCCCAAGGTTACATTACCTATGCTCAAAAAGCAGGCGAGCTCCTTGAGTATTACGAAAAGGAAGGCGAGCCGTGGGATCCTAATGCAGGCTTCAACTGGTTTGCTTTAGTAATTGCTGCCGGTATCGGCGGTGCTGCAGCCTATGGCTGTCGTGCTCTGCTGATTAGTGGTATGAGCAATGTCCAAAAGGCTGTTAAGGCAAATGCTTATCTGGTTAAGAAAAGCTTTGAGCTGACGCACAGCAATGATACTTATCTGTACACCAACGTTTCTACTGTTCCGAAGTCTAAATCCCGTGGCGGCAGCAGTGACGATGGTTCTGTAAGCGAAAGCTCTGCTGATGATAATCATGGCGGCGGCGGTGGCAGCTATTGATATTATAATGAGCTGATACTTTTTGCGGCTGCGAGCATTTTATCGCGGCCGCTTTTTTTAGCAGGAGGTTATTATGCGCAGGACGACTATCAATTCAGGCTTTTTTATCTGCTTCATTGCCAACCTGATAGTGAACTGGGAATGGGGGTTTATCGCGGTGCTGCTCTGGGGCTTTAGCTATTGGTTCAATCTTTCGTGGTACCCTGCGGCGGCTATGGCTGTTTTGTGGCTCCTAATGGGCTTTTCTCTGACCTGGATGATTATTTGGGGCTCGTCGGCGCGCGATAATTACCGTCCTAATCAGCAGCTGAAGAATATCAATCCTTATTCGTCTAAGAATGAGGATGTACTGCCTAAGAACAAAAAAGCAAATTAGCTTTGCAGCCTGTCTGACGATGCATGCTGCAACTAAAAACGCCGCGGCTGCGGCAGGTCGATAACCTGCTGCGTAAGCCGCGGCTTTTACTGTATGTAGATATATTTTTTGATTACTGCGAAGAAAGCAGTTTTTACTTTTTCAAGCTTTGGTAAATGGCGTCCAGGTTTTCTTCCATGCGGGTAAGATAGGTTTTCTCACCGTTGCTGCATTCAATAGTATATATTTCCTGCGTAGTGGCACCAACCTCGCGCGCCAGTGTTTCTGATGTTTTGGGGCTTACCGCTTCTTCTACGAAGATAGTTTTTACATTGTGTTCCTTGCAGTAGGCTGTCAGCTTGGCCAGGTTTTGTGCGCTCGGCTCACCGCTGGCAAAAACATCCTCGATGCTTTGCTGCTGCAGGCCGAAGTCACGGCACAGGTAAGCAAAGGCAGCATGGCCGGTGACAAAGTTTTTTTGCTCCAGCTTGGCAAATTTTTTCTGATTGGCAGCAAGCAATGCCTGCAGCTTTTGATTGTATTCTGCGGCATTATGGCGGTAGAAATCGGCGTTAGCCTTGTCTGCGGCTGCCAGTGCTTCGGCAATATTTTTTACCTCTGTCTGTGCGCAGCTCAGGCTCAGCCAGGTGTGGGGGTCATATTGGCCGTGCGCTCTGATTTCATCGGCTTCTGTAAGGCTGATGCGGTCGGTTCCCTTGGCAGCTTCTACGATGACGAGCTTGGGATTGGCGGCGGCCTGCGTTGCCTGCTCCACCCAGCGCTCCATGCCGGTGCTGTTGTAAATCAGGATATCAGCCTTGCTGAGCGCCTGCATAGTTTTAGTAGTAGGCTGAAAATCATGTGGCTCTGTGCCGTCGGGAATCAGGGAAGTTATATGAATTTTATCTTGGCCGACTGCCTGGGTAAATTCTTTCATAGCATTAAAGGTTACTACAACCCGCAGCTTATGGTCCGCAGCAGGTGCAGGCTCCTTGCTGCCGCAGCCTGCCAGCAGATTGCAGAGCAGCAGTGTGCAGATACAAAAAATAATACTGAGCTTTTTCATAGGCTGTCCTCCTCATTTAAACACAAATAAACGCAAATGATTTGCATGTTATAACGAATTTTATCATAACACCCGTGCACTTTCTTGTCAAGCTAAATGCAAATGACTTGCATATTTGCCATGCGAGGTCTATAATATTTACTGCAACAAAAAAGGCAGCGCAGGCTGCCGTGAGTAAATAAAGGAGCTATTATGATAGAACTGAAGCATATAGAATTTGCCTATGAATACGGCAGCGAGCTGCTGCGTGATATCAATATGCAGGTAAATGACGGCGAGTATATTGCCATTGTCGGCGAAAACGGCAGCGGCAAAAGTACGTTGGTCAAGCTGCTCTTGGGACTCTTGGAGCCGTCAAAGGGCGAATTGAAAAATACTTTTAGCAGCATCGGCTACGTGCCGCAGCGTTTTGAAACGCTCAACAGCCAGTTTCCGATAACCGTATATGAGGTAATGGAATATTACCGCAGAGTATTAAAGGTAGCGGATAAGCAGGCAGTGCGTCGCTGTCTGGAGCTGATGCATGTTTATGATTTGCGTGACCGCATTGTCGGTACGCTGAGCGGCGGCCAGTGCCAGAAGGTGCTCATTGCCAGAGCACTGCTGGGCAGCCCGCAGCTGCTGATTTTTGATGAGCCTTCTACCGGCATTGATGTCAAAAGCCAGCAAGAGCTGTACAAATTTATGCAGGAGCTGCATGAGCAGGGTATTACCATTATCACGGTAGAGCATAACCTGAAATTTGCGGCGCGTAATGCCGATAAAATGTATCATGTCATGAACGGACATGGTCATTTCTGCAATCCGCAGGAATATGTACAGGAATATATGCAGGATAATGTAGGAGGTGCGGAATAATGCTGGAATACGCTTTTATGCAGAACGCACTGCTGGTTTCTGTACTGATTTCCCTGATGTGTCCCATGATTGGCATGTTTTTGGTGCTGCGCCGCTATTCTATGATCGGTGATACGCTGGCACATGCATCGCTGGCCGGTGTAGCGGTAGGCCTGTTGGTTAAGGTGAACCCGATTATCAGTGCTTTTGCCGTAACCTCTGTTTTTGCCGTGCTGATTGAGGTTTTGCGTCAGCGCTTCCGCCGCTATGCGGAGCTGATTCTGGTTATTATCCTGTCGCTGTCTGTCGGCATTGCGATTACGATTATCAGCAGTGGTATGGTACATACTAATGTAGAAGCATTTTTGTTCGGCAGCATTCTGACCGTAACGCCTGATGATGTGCTGGCGGTAGCAGTACTGTGTGTAGTGTCGCTGGCTGCTGTTTACTTTTTGTATCCGCAGCTGGTTATGCTGGCCTTTGATGAGGACGGTGCCAAAATTGCCGGCGTAAAAACACGCCTGATTAATTATATCTTCGCTCTGCTGGTGGCAGCGATGGTTGCTGTTTCCATCCGCGTGGTAGGCATTCTGGTTATCAGCTCGCTGATTGCGCTGCCGGTGGCGGCGGCACTGCAGCTTGGCAAGGGCTTTAAGGTTACGATGCTGGCAGCCATGGTGCTGAGCTTTATCGCAATTATCACAGGCCTTGTGACCTCCTACTGGCTGGGTGCGGCGCCTGGCGGTGTAACCGCTTTGGTTTCGGTGGCTTTGCTGCTGCTGATTATCATTTATAAAGAAATACGTGCTGTCTTATAAAGAAGGGGTAGAAAGATGACTGATACAAGTTCTGCGGCAGATTATCGCGATTATCTGCATCGCTACGGATTAAAAAATACCCGTCACAGACAGCTTATTCTGCAGCTGCTGCTGGCGAGCGAGGGCGTGCTGACGGCTGAGGACATTTATCAGCAGCTGTGTGAGCAGGGCACGGAGATAAATTTTTCTACGGTTTACCGTATTCTGGAAAATTTTACGCAAAAGGGACTGACGGAAAAAAGCTTTCTGGCGGACGCGCGCAAGTACGGCTTTGTGCTGCATGCATTGGGGCACAGGCATCGTCTTATCTGCCTGCGCTGCCACCGGATTGTGGAGGTGGACCATTGCCCGATTGCTGATTTTGAGGAGCAGCTGGCGGATAAAACGGAATTTGCTATCGTAGGACATAACCTGGAATGGTATGGCTATTGTCCGGAATGTCGCAAGCAGAAATAGCAGGAAAATTTTTCAAAAAAGCTTGCAAAGCAGCGTAAGCAATGATATAATTATTAAGCTTGTATATAACTATATATACTTCTTCTGCTCCCGGAGAGACGGGGGCCAAAGTCCAAAGGAGGAGGTGATTTCGTGAACGCATACGAAGTCATGTACATCGTTAAACCTGTTGAGGATGAGGCTTGTGAAGCAGTTGTTGCTAAATTCGAGAAACTCATCACTGCAAACGGTGGTAATGTAGAAAAAACCGATCGTTGGGGCAAAAGACGCCTTGCTTATGAGATCCAGGACCTGAATGAAGGTATCTATGTTCTCGTAACCTTCCAGGCTGACGCCGCTGCTGTTAAGGAACTTGATCGTGTTATGAAAATTACCGATGAAGTACTGCGCCATATGATTATCAGAAAGGGTGAATAATCAATGAACAAGATTATTCTGTTGGGCAGACTTACTAGAGATCCGGAAGTGCGTTATACGCCGACCGGTAAAGTTGTTTGTCAGTTTACTCTTGCAGTAGACAGACCTTTTGCCAATCAGGAAGGCCAAAGAGAAGCTGATTTTATCCCGGTAGTAATCTGGGGTAAACAAGCTGAGACATGCGGTAACAGTCTCACCAAAGGGCAGCGCGCGCTTGTTGAAGGCCGCCTGCAAATCCGTAGCTATGATGGCAAGGATGGCAACAAACGCTGGATAACCGAAGTAATCGCTGATCGCTTCGAGTTTATTGAGCGTAAAGCTGATGCCGCTGCTGCTCATAGCAATCCGACTCGCTCTGCTGCGCCGGCTCAAGACGGCGGTATGGGTGGTTTCGGACAACAGGTTCCCTTTGATGAGGAAATTCCATTCTAATTTAAGGGAGGTTATGCAATGAAACGCGAAAGAGGCAGAAGACCTAGAAGAAAAGTTTGCAGCTTCTGTGTTGATAAAGTTGAAGAAATCGATTACAAGGATGCAAATAAGCTGAAACGCTATATCACCGAACGTGGTAAGATTTTACCGCGCCGTATTTCCGGTACCTGCGCTAAGCACCAACGCCAATTGACCGTAGCAATCAAACGCGCTCGCTGCGTTGCTTTGCTGCCGTTCACCTGCGAATAATTCGCACGGCGGTTTAAACGAAACTTATACCCCGTAGCCATTTGGCTGCGGGGTTTTCGTTTATGTAAAAATCACAAAAAATTTACTTATTTACGCAGGCGTTAACATGATATAATATTAGTAGTACTATACATACGAGGTGAATTGCATGAAAACATCTTTGAGAACCTTATTTTTGACCTTTGTTTTTACGATGCTTTGTACAGCAATGGCTTTTGCCTATAATCCCGGTCAGCGTACCATCCATCTTTTGGGTAACACTCTGAACAGTGACAAGCATCCTGTACATCTGGTTGTAACTCAGACGATTGATATGCGTGAGGTGCTGACTGCCGAAGCCTATGCCAAGCTGCCGACCGCACAGCAAAAGCGCACCAACCGTACGGAATACAATGAAGCCAACGGCATCAATGCCGAGCGTATTACTACTACCGACGGTGACGGCAAGGTAATCAAGGATACCGTTTCCTTTGTGAAGAACGGTTATTGGTATACTATTGACTATCTCAATAAAAACTATGACAGAGTTCCTGAACTGCCGGGCATGAGCGTTCCTTTTGCCGAAACCTTAATCAGCTGGTTCAATGTACGTCCGCAGGGCGGCAATGATGCAGTCACCGGCTATGATTATGATAAGATGACCAAGGGCACCAACAGCCTGAACTTCTATTATGCAAAGGATACCGATGACTGGAAGGGCTACGAAGTAAGCTATCTGCCTATCTTTAAGGTTCTGGAGGTTTCCAACACCGTGGATGAGGCAACTGCCTTTGCTCTGCCGCCTGCAGATTTCAAGGCTGTGGCAAATCCTTCTATGCGTGCTTACGCTAACAGACTGTTGGATAGACAGTAAGTCCTGTAAGCTGATTATATTTTTTCAAAGGGGGAATACCAATGTTTAAAAAATTATTAGTTTTGCTTTCTATGCTGGCTGCGCTGGCAATGAGCGCAGTAGCTTTTGCTGCACCGGCTAAAAGCCATCAGCAGATGGTTATTGATGCTGCACGTGCCGAGGTTCCTGCTGCTGCTGTATTTTATGGCTACAAGGAAGAAGACGGCGAAGCTGTTCTGAACTTCCGCGATAATGATAATTATCTGGAATACGAGGTAGAGGTTATTCTGGCAACTACCAAGGTTAAGGAAGTAGAAATTAAAGGCAGCAATATTGCCGGCAGCACGATGATGGTAAAAACTCCTGAGGATATCAGACAAATCGTTCTGGAAGCATATCCCGATGCTAAAAACATTGTGATTGAAACTGAAAAAGAAGGCAACAATGTACATTATGAGGTTGAGTTCATTACTGCAAGATATAAAGTAGAAGCTGACATGAACCCGGTAACCGGTGCATTCGCTAAGAGAGAGCTGGAATATTTCTAAGCCTACGCTAAAAAATTAGAGGCAGTCTGCGGACTGTCTCTTTTTTATCCTGCGGAAGAGTGCCATTTTACGTCAAAACATTGCATATCAAAGCATATTATTGTAAAATATATTAGATACAGAGTTTTTAACGCACTAAATATATATGACGAGGAGCGATTTACGTGAGTACAAATTTAGAAGTCGGTATCGTTGGCCTGCCTAACGTAGGCAAAAGTACCCTGTTTAATGCTATTACCAAAGCTGGCGCAGAAGCAGCAAACTATCCCTTCTGCACAATTGAACCTAATGTAGGCGTCGTTGATGTGCCTGATAAACGCTTAGATGTTTTGAGCGATATGTTTAAATCCAAAAAGATTGTTCCGGCAGCTATGCGCTTTGTAGATATTGCCGGTCTGGTAAAGGGCGCAAGCAAGGGCGAAGGCCTGGGCAATAAGTTCCTGTCCCACATCCGTGAGGTAGACGCTGTTGCCGAGGTTGTACGCTGCTTTGAGGATGGCAACATCACCCACGTTGAGGGCAGCATTGATCCTCTGCGTGATATCGATATTATCAACACCGAGCTGTGCCTGGCTGATATGGAAACAGTTGAAAAGCGTCAGGAGCGCCTGGTTAAGCTGGCAAAAACCGGCGATAAAAAGGTTAAGCTGGAGCAGGCTGTTATGGAAAAGGTTATGGCCGGCCTGTCTGATGGTGTGCCTGCACGCCGCCTTGGCCTGACTGAGGAAGAGCAGGAGTTCCTGGGCGAACTGCATCTGCTGACCATGAAACCTGTTCTGTACATTACCAACGTTGCTGAGGGCGAGGTTGCCGATCCGTCCGGTAATGAGCATGTACAGGCTGTAAAGAAATATGCTGCAGAAGAAAATGCTGAGGTTATCGTTGTTTCCGCTAAGATGGAAAGCGAAGTTGCCGAGCTTCCGGAAGAAGAGGCTAAGGAATATCTGGAAATGGCAGGCCTGGAGGAAACCGGTCTGGACCGCCTGATTAAAGCTGGCTTCAAGCTGCTTGGCCTGATGACCTTCCTGACTGCCGGCGAAATGGAATCCCGTGCCTGGACTATTAAGCTGAACACTAAGGCTCCGCAGGCAGCAGGCAAAATCCATACCGACTTTGAGCGTGGCTTTATCCGTGCGGAAATCGTTTCCTTTGATGATCTGGTAGCCTGCGGCAGCAAGGCTGCAGCACGTGAAAAAGGCCTGGTTCGTCTGGAGGGCAAGGATTACGTTATGCAGGACGGCGATGTTGTCGAGTTCCGCTTCAACGTATAATTTATAACAGCGTAATATGCAACCTGAGCGCAGCAAGCGAAAGCGTGCTGCGCTTTTTGCTGTTGGGGGATTTTGAGAATGCTACGATTTTTTTTTATTAGACAGATTGAAATAGTTATGTTTATTTTGCCTAAGAATATGAAAGATAAAATGCTTTCTTTCCTTGAAGAAGTATTTGCTTTTATATGATGGTAGCTTTTTTAAGATTTTTGTTTTTGTCATTTTTAAAAAGCTGTATTATAATTAAAGTAATGGATTTATTTCAAGATATCTGAATAGATGAATTAGAGGAGCTGTAGATATGGAAAATTTAGAATTGCTGGTTAGGGAACTGTGCAAGTATAAAGATGAATTGCCTTGGCTTGAATTTAAACATAATAATTATGACCCGGATATGATTGGTGCGGATATCAGCGCATTAGCTAATGGTGCCACATTAGATGAGCGGAATTATGCATATTTCTTGTGGGGGATAGATGATAAAACACATGAAATAGTAGGAACAGAGTATAATTTACAAGCATTAAAAAAGGGAAATCAGGAATTAGAGAATTGGCTAAGAGGCTCGTTGTCGCCAAATGCAGATTTCGAATATCAGATTACTAATATTGATGGGCGATTTGTTGGTGTGCTTATTATTCATTGTGCTGTTAATAATCCTGTAACTTTTAAAAAAGTAGATTATATTAGAGTTGGCAGTTATACTAAGAAGTTGATTGATCATCCAGTTTTGCAGTCAAGATTGTGGAAAAGACTGCATGATAAAAAATACGAGGAATTGATTGCGAAACAGGATATGAGTTCAGAAGATGTTCTGAGATGTTTGGATTATAGTGTTTATTTTGAGCTAAGTAAAATTCCGCAACCTGAGTCGAGAGCAAGCATTATCCATTATTTAAAAGAAGATGGTTGCATAATTCGAAATGACAATGGATTATATTCTGTTACTAATATGGGAGCAATTCTTTTAGCAAATAAACTTACTGATTTTCCTAAGCTTGCGAGAAAAGCTTTGCGCATAATTCAATACGAAGGAAATAGCAGGCTTAGTATGTTGCGAGAAGATATGGGTAAAAAAGGTTACGCAAGTGACTTTGAGTATTTGCTTAAATATATAGAAGCTTTAACTCCATCCAAAGAAAATATTGATGATAATGGGCTTAGAGAAAAAATCGTTTCTTATCCTATGTTGGCAATTAGAGAAGCAGTAGCAAATGCTTTGGTACATCAAGACTTTTCTGTTTCTGGTACAGGGCCGATTATAGAAATATTTAATAATAGAATAGAGATTACGAATTCAGGGATTCCGTTGGTAGATATAAAGCGTATAGTTGATAACCCACCCAAATCACGTAATGAGAAAATAGCTAGTTTGATGCGCAGATTTAGAATTTGTGAGGAACTTGGCACTGGCTGGGATAAGATAGTTATTGCTTGTGAAAAATTTAAATTGCCTGCTCCTAAAATTAACTTATATGAAGATAGTACTAAAGTAACGTTGTTTTCTGCGGTTAAGTTCAATAATTTATCTTTAGAAGATAAGTTATGGGCTGTTTATTTACATTCTTGTATTATGTATATTGAAGAAGAACAAATGACAAATAGTTCACTTAGAGAAAGGTTTGGCTTGGAGTCGACGTCAGCAGCTAGTATTTCCAGATTAATTAAAGAAGCAGTAAATGCGAAATTGATTAAGCCGTTAGATCCTACTACTTCAAATAGATATATGAAATATATACCTGCATGGGCTTGAGCTTATTTGCCGGCCATTTGCCTGCAAAGAGAAATAATCCAATGATATCTCTGAATGATTTAACATATATGCTTCAGAATAAATAAAAACAACGTATAGTAAAAATGCTTTATTTGCTTGTCATTTGCTATAAATTTTGATTGTGAACGCTGCCGGTCGCGATTATCGTTATATGATGGTTTTCGAGAAAAAAGAATTCCAGCATGATGGTGCTTATACGCTAGACGAATTTGCAGAAGTAATTAAAAAGTTGTAGCTCATTGCAACCTGAGCGCAGCAAGCGAAAGCGTGCTGCGCTTTTTGCTGTTGGGATATGCTGAAACAGCGTACAAAATTAAATAAACAAAAATTCTTTTCCCATGAGCACGTAAAGTGTGATAAAATAGAATAGATATACTATGACTACGAGGTGAAGCGAATTGGTAAAGGTAATTGCTATTGCCAACCAGAAGGGTGGTGTTGGCAAGACTACTACGGCGGTAAATCTGGCTGCGTGTCTGGCGGCGCTGGAACGCAAGGTACTTTTGATTGACAGTGATCCGCAGGGAAATGCTACCAGCGGCTTTGGCTTTGATAAACGTGATATTAAGCAATGTATTTATGATGCGATTATCAGTGACGTACCCATGCAGGATGTAATTAAGCACACAGCCTATAAAGGACTGGACCTGGTGCCGGCTACTATCCAGCTTGCCGGTGCGGAAATAGAGCTTGTTTCGCTGATGAACCGTGAAGGACGTTTAAAGAACTCTCTGGAAAGAGTAAAGCATAATTATGATTACGTTATTATTGATTGCCCGCCGTCTTTAGGTCTGCTGACAATCAACGGCCTGACTGCTGCCAGCTCGGTAATGATTCCGATTCAGTGCGAATTTTATGCGCTGGAGGGCGTTACTATGCTGATGAACACGATTCAACTGGTACAGCGTAACCTGAACCCGGCATTGAAGCTGGAGGGTGTGCTGATGACTATGTATGACAGCAGAACGAACCTGTCGCAGGATGTTGTGAACGAGGTACAGAAGTACTTCAAAACAAAAATGTATCAGACGATTATTCCGCGTAACGTGCGCCTGAGTGAAGCACCCAGCCACGGACAGCCGGTTATCGATTATGACAGCAAATCTAAGGGTGCGCAGGTGTACATGGACTTTGCGCGTGAGGTGATTGAGGATGAGTAAGAAGGGCGGCTTAGGCAAGGGTCTGGGCGCAATTTTCGGCGAAAATACCAGTCCTGCTGTAGAAAAGGCGCAGGAGCCTGCAAGTGCTGCACAGGAGCTGCTTATTAAAAATATCGCAGCTAATCCGTATCAGCCGCGCTGCAACTTTGATGAAGAAAAGCTGCAGGAGCTGGCTGCTTCCATCAAGGAGTTTGGCGTTGTTCAGCCGGTAGTTGTGCGCAAAAAGGGCAGAAGCTACGAGCTGGTGGCAGGCGAACGCCGTCTGCGTGCCGCAGGCTTGGCCGGACTTACTAAGGTGCCTGCCATCGTCAAGGATTATGACGATGCCAAGATGATGGAAATTGCGCTGATTGAAAATATTCAGCGTCATGACCTGAACCCGATTGAAGAAGCACAGGGCTTGCGCCGCCTGATGCAGGAATTTAAGCTGACGCAGGAGCAGACTGCCGAAAAGGTAGGCCGCAGCCGCAGCGCGGTAACTAATATTCTGCGCCTTCTGAACCTGCCGGAGCAGGTGCAGAAGCAGATTATTAATGGCGTGCTGACGATGGGCCAGGCCAAGCAGCTTTTGGGACTGCCGAAGCCGGAGCAGATGTGCGAGGTGGCGGAGGCGATTATTGCCAACGGCTGGAGCTCCCGTATGACGGAAGAGGTTGTGCGTAAGCTGAAGGAAGGCAAGAAGCTGAAGATTGTCCGTGAGCTTATCGAGGAAGAAGCTAAAAATAAGGATAACAAGGAAAAGAAGCCTAAGCGTGAGCCTACCGAGAATGATATTTTCTGCCATGACTTTGAACAGCGTCTGGTAGAGTTTTTGGGTACTAAGGTTAAGGTTGTGCCTAAGCTGGATGAGCAGGGACGCCAGGGCGGTACTATTCACATTGAATATTATTCCGCTGAGGACCTGGAGCGCATTTATGAGGTGCTGCAGCAGGGACGCCACGAGGAAAAACCGCTTAACGGCGAGCCTAAGCGCTTGAATGTGTGATTTCAGA
>ULSN01061673.1_pt1 | contig 91566 bp, 85 predicted proteins | sample 1956771 | NCBI WGS metagenome assembly ULSN01 (sample SAMEA4835709, study PRJEB28245) | human gut metagenome | biome: gut microbiome; material: fecal sample | place: Denmark | collected 2008
CAAATTTTTAGCGGTGTCCAGGAAACTGGGTACATATCATTTGATTGGAAACAGCTTTTTAGCTTTCAGTATTTTATTTTTTGTCTTGTTGAACTTACTTATTCACCTTCGCCATAAACTTTTCATTATCAATAATAAAACGCTCATGCGTACCCTTGCCGATAACGCCCTTGCTGTCCGCAGCACTCACCTCAAAGGTCAGCTTGCGTCCGTCAACCGCAGTCAGCTTAGCGGTAGCGGTAACACTGTCGCCCATAGCGGTAGCGCGGTCATGCGTAATATTCAGGCTGATGCCTACAGTGCCGCTGCCATCCTCCAGATGAGCGTTGACTGCGGCGCAGGCAGCCTCCTCCATCAGTGCGCACATAGCGGGAGTGGCAAAAACAGCCAAGGAGCCGCTTTTCATAGTAGCGGCAATATTAGCCTCGGTTACGGTTACGTTAGCGGTGCCGGTAAGTCCGGTATGTAAATTTGTCATGCTTAATACCCTCTTTCAATAATCAAATCATACGCTTATATCATAAAGTATTATCGTTCTGCTGACAAGTCCTAAATGCAGGGATAAGAATTTTTTGCCTGTATATTGCAGGAATTGTCTGCTTAGCGCCGAATTATAATAATATAAGAAAATTGAAATGATGGCTGGAGGTGTAGAACCATGGCTTTAGAATTTAACAAAACCTCGTATTTAAAGATTTATACAGGCGAGGATGTTCTCTTTGAGGATATTCCGCTTTATAAAGCAATTCTGCGTGAAGCACGTTCTTTAGGTCTTGCCGGCGGTACTGTTGTAAAGGGTATTGAAGGCTACGCCAGCAAGGTGCGCGGCGTCGGCCGGGCGGTCAGCACATTTATCAGCGGCAATGCCAATTTCCCGGTTATTGTGGAGCTGGTAGATAAAAAGGAAAACCTTGAAAAGATTTTGCCTTTCCTGGAAAAGAATGCAACCCATGCTTTGGTGGTAATGGGTGAGGCTGATTATCTGGTAACAGATTTTATGCGCAAGTCGGCAGATGAGGGCTACAAGGATATCAAAAACGGCTCGCCGCAGCCAAGCTACCTGCGCAAGCAGCAGAAACAACAGCAATAAGCTGATAAACCGCAGTTAAAAAATGAGGCTGCGGTTTTTTTATGGGATATGACAAGGAGGAGAATTTATGTATGATGTAGCTATTATCGGTGGCGGTCCTGCCGCAATTTTTGCCGCCTATGAGTTTGTGCTGAAGTATCCGCAGATGAAGGTTATTATGCTGGAGGCCGGCAATACGATTGAAAAGCGCTTCTGCCCGCTGGCAGCCAAAAATGTTGACCACTGCATTAACTGCAACCCCTGCAGCATTATGCGCGGCTTTGGCGGTGCCGGTGCTTTTTCGGACGGCAAATATAATTTTACGACGGAATTCGGCGGCTGGCTGAACGAATATCTGCCGGAGGACAAGGTTATCGAGCTGATTGATTATGTTGATGAGCTGAACTGCCGTCATGGTGCTCCCGGTGAATATTTTTCTACCAAGAACAGCAAAATAGGCGTGCAGGCGCTGAAATACGACCTGCATCTGCTGAACGCCAAGGTACGCCATCTGGGTACGGAAAATAACCTCGTGATTATGGAAAACATCCATAAGTTTTTGGAGGATAAGATTGAAATCCGCTGCAATACCACGGTTGAGGAAATCTGCCGTCAGGAGGACGGAACCTTCGTGCTGGAGCTGAACAAGGGCGAGAAGGTTGCCTGCAAGTATCTGATTGCCGCTCCCGGTCGCGCCGGTGCGGAATGGTACACTGAGCAGTGCGCCAAGATGGGCCTTGATTTTATCAATAATCAGGTGGATATCGGTGTGCGCGTGGAGGTGCCGGCAGAGGTGTTCAAGCACATCACCGACGAGGTGTATGAGGCAAAAATTTTGTACCGTACCTCGCTTTACAATGACGTTGTGCGCACCTTCTGTATGAATCCCTACGGCTATGTGGTAGCGGAAAACACGGACGGCATTATTACGGTTAATGGCCACAGCTACCGTGACCCCAAGATGCACAGCAAAAACACCAACTTTGCGCTTTTGGTGAGCAGCAAGTTTACCGAGCCCTTCCATGAGCCGCTGCAGTACGGCAAGCGTATCGCTTCCTTCTCCAACATGCTGGGTGGCGGCGTGCTGGTGCAGCGCTTCGGTGATCTGGTGAAGGGCAGACGCACGAATGAAAAGCGTATGCTCAAGAGCTTTACCAAGCCGACGCTCAGTGCAACGCCGGGCGATTTAAGTTTGGTCTTGCCTAAACGCCATCTTGATGATATTATTGAAATGATTTATGCTTTGGATAAGATTGCTCCCGGTATGGCGAATGCGGATACGCTGCTTTACGGCGTAGAGGTAAAATTCTACAGCGCACGCCTCGAGCTGGACAGTAATCTGGAAACCAAGGTTGCGAATATGTTTGCGGTAGGCGACGGTGCCGGTATTACACGCGGATTATCGCAGGCGAGTGCCAGCGGTGTCTGGGCGGCGCGCGTCATTGGTGCCCGTGCCTGCGGACAGAAGAATTAAGAAAGGTGCTTTTTTAGATGAATTTTGAGTTTTTTGCGTTTCTGGTATTTATGTCTTTCGTTTCCTTTGCGGTAGCCTTTTTGGCTTATGGCATGGTAGTGCGCTTTATGGGTAAGGACGGCTTCCTCGCCCGCATGGGACAGATTATCCTGGTGCCTGCATGTATCGTTATCTATGACTTTATCACAATGGCTGCACCGCAGAGCTACCGTTATATTATCGGCAGCATTCCTCTGGTGCTGATTGCCGGCATTGCGCTTTATTTCCGTTTTGTGAAGGGCGAAAGCTTTGCCGAGGCTAAGGAGCAATCTCCCTCCGAGCTGGCCAAGCTGGCTGATGAACCGAAAAAGTTCAGCAAGAAATCTGCCCGCATCCACGAAAAAAGAAAAAATCGCGGCCGCGAATAATTCAGGCAGGATTTTTTGCGCTAAAGCAGAATATATAACGTAAGAAGAAAAAAGCCTCTTCTTGTAAAAAATATAATAAATAAAATACAACATGTGCATTATTATGGAGGTGCGTTGTTATGTTTAAAAAGATTCTTGTTCCTGTAGATGGCAGTGAAGGCTCCTGGAGAGCACTGGATACTGCTGTAGAGCTTGGCAAAAAGTTTGGCGGCGAACTGCATGTAATCAATGTAATCCAACCATATAATAATGCTGCTTTGCTGGCAGTGCCTCTGGATCATGCAACTGTAAGCCAGGGCAACAGTGAGCTGGAGAAAATCGGTGATAAGGTTCTCGAAATGGCGCAGGAGCGTCTGAGCACCTACGAAGGCGAAACCAAATTCAGCCTGGAGGTTGGCCATCCGTCCGAACGCATCATTGCTATGGCTAAAAAGACCGGCGCAGATGCAATCATTATCGGCAGCCGTGGCCTTTCCGGTATTGCTGAATTCTTCCTTGGCAGCGTAAGCTCTAAGGTTGCTCAATATGCAAATGTACCTGTGCTGATTGTAAAATAAAATGCTGAAACGCATTCTTGTACCTATTGACGGTACGGAGCATTCCTGGAGAGCATTGGAATATGCCTGTGAGCTTGTAAGCTATACACGTGGTTCGCTGGTGGTTATGACGGTGGTTTCCGGCAGAATGAAACAGCATATTGTGGAATTTGGAAGCGATTGCCTGTATGCTCAGATGGGTGATGAAGTGCTTGATGCCGCGCATGCGGTTCTCAGCGGCAAAAACATCGACTGCACCTATTTGCTGGAAAACGACAACGATATTGCCGAAAGCATCCTGCGTGCTGTGGGTGAGCAGGATTGTGACGGTATCGTGCTGGGCAGCAGAGGCATGGGAGTTTTGGAAGGCTTGTTCCGCAATAGTGTCAGCAACGTCATCGTGGAAAACGCTAATGTGCCTGTGACAATTGTTAAGTAAATATGCAAAAATTAACGAGTACGCCGGGATTCGTCCTGTGCGTACTCGTTTTGTTATGCTTATAATTTGCTTTGGCTGATGAAGCCGAGAAACTCCTTGACGTAGCTTGGCAGCAGATAATTTTTGCGATAGATGAGGTAGAGGCTGCGCTCGGAAAAAGCCTGCGGCAGCTCGAAGGCCAGCAAACGTTTTTCCTGCAGAAAGTTGTGTGCCGCCTTTTCCGAGATAATGGATATGCCCATGCCGCTGGCAACAAGGTTTTTGATGGTTTCCTGATCGTTGACGCGGGCAATAATCTGCAGCTCGTCCTCGGAAATCCCGCTGTGAGCCAAAAAGTTATCGGCCATTTTTTTGATGCCGCTGCCCTTTTCGCGCAGAATCAGCGGCTCACGTAAAAGCTCTGGCAGCACATTTTCCTTTTGCTGCTTATATTGCAGAAAATGCTCGTTGACCGGGGTGATGACTACCATGCGGTCGCGGCAGAAGGGCTGGCAGCAGAAGTCGCTGTCCTCGCAGCTCATGCCGATGAAGCCAAGGTTGAACAGTCCGTCCTTCAAGCCGTTGATGATGCCTTGGCTGTCGCTTTGGTGAATGATGAAGTAAATATCGGGATGCAGCTTGCCGAAGTCGGCCAAAAGCTGCGGCAGAATATAAGCCGAGGGGATGGTGGAGGCGCCAAGGTGGATGATGCGCTGGCTTTCGATGGAGCAGGCCTGAACCATGCGCTCCTTCAGCTCCAGAATATTCAGGGCGTATTCGTAAAGCTCGCGTCCCTTGGGTGTCGTCTGCAGGCTTTTGGTAGTACGCAGAATGAGCTTGGTGTTGAGCTCGCTTTCCAGCTGATGGATGTGCGTGCTGACGGTGGATTGCGATACGAAAAGCTTGCCTGCAGCCTGCGTGAAGCTTTCCTCCTGCACTACGGTGACAAAGCTTTGCAGCTGTTTAAAGTCCATGGGCGAGCACCTCTTTCAAGGCCTGCAGGGCAATGTTGACTTCCTCTGCAGTATTGTGCCAGCCGAAGGAAAAGCGCAGTGTGCCCGTGGGATAGGTTCCGAGCGTTTTGTGGGCGTTGGGGGCGCAGTGAAGGCCTACGCGCGTAGCGATGGCGTATTTGTCCGCGAGGATGAAGGCCAGTTCTGCGATATCCATTTTATCTGTGCTTATAGAAACTACGCCTACGCGCTCGCTGCAGTCTTTTTTGCCGATGATACGCAGAAGCTTTTGCGCTTCTAATTGCTGCAGTCCGTCTAAAAACTGTTGCGTAAGCGTAAGCTCGTGCGTGCGGATTTTATCAATGTCCTGCTGCTGCAGCCATCTGAGGGAAGCATGCAGGCCGGCGATGCCCGGCAGATTAAGCGTGCCTGCCTCAAATTTATCGGGCATGAAGCGGGGCGTGTGCTCCGTGTGGCTGAGGCTGCCGGTGCCGCCGACGATGAGCGGTGTTATTTCGTCAATAATGCTTTCACGCAGCACAAAACCGCCGATGCCCTGCGGTGCCAAAAGTCCCTTGTGCCCCGTAAAGGCGAGGGCGTCAATGTGCATTTCCTGCATGCTGATGGGAACGACGCCGGCGCTTTGCGCACTGTCGACGATGAAACGCAGTCCGTTTTTTTGGCAGAAGCTGCCGATTGCTGCCAAAGGCTGCAGCGTGCCGCAGACATTGCTGGCGTGCGTCATGATGATAGCCTTGGTGTTGGGGCGCACAAGCTGCGGTAAAGCGTCTAAGCACAGTGCTCCCTCCATGTCGCAGGGAATGCGGCTGAAGGTTATGGCATCAGTGGGAGCGGTGCCGGCAGTCAGCTCGGCGCCGATTTGCTGGAGCGGACGCATGACGGCGTTGTGCTCCATAGCGGTAACAAGCACATGGTCGCCGCTGCGCAGCAGTCCCTTGATGATGATATTCAGGCTTTCGGTAATGTTCTTCGTAAAGACAACATTTTTGCTGTCCTCACCGCCGAAAAAGCGGCAAAGCTGCTCGCGTGTGGCAAAGACAAGGTCCTCGCTGCTCGCAGCGCAGGTACCGCGGCTGATGTTGGTGCCTGCATGTGCAATATATTGATAAACTGCGTCAGCAACTGCCTGTGGCTTGGGAAAGGTGGTGCTGGCGTTGTCGAGATAAATTTGCTGCATTTTCTGTACCTCCTCATGTTACGCCTATTCTATCATATAATTATCTGAAAAGCTAATAAATCAATCAGCTTTATCTATAAATGATATTGGTATAAGCATGTGGGCTATGATATACTTTTGTCGAAGAAATATTTTTGGGAGGCTTTTTATGAAAAATGAACAAGTAACGATTGTTGCAACAGGCGCTATTATCGGTCTGGTGGCAGCAATGCTGGTGTTTTTCGGCAATCCGGCCAACATGGGCCTGTGTATTGCCTGCTTTTTGCGTGATACTGCTGGCGGTCTGGGACTGCATGCAGCCAAGGCTGTGCAGTATATCCGTCCGGAAATCAGCGGTCTGGTGCTGGGCGCAATGGGTGCTGCATATCTGCACGGCGAATTTTCGCCGAAGGGCGGCAGCTCTCCGCTGACACGTTTTGTACTGGGCTTTTTTGCTATGATCGGCTGCCTGATGTTTTTGGGCTGCCCGTTCAGAATGCTGCTGCGTATTGCCGGCGGTGATTTGAACGCTGTTGTCGGTCTGGTTGGTTTTGCGGCAGGCATTTATGCCGGCATCTTCTTCCTGAACCGAGGCTACAGTTTGAAGCGCACTTATAAAATGACGGCGGCGGAAGGCAGCATTATGTCTGTGATTGCCGTGGTACTTTTGGTGCTGCTCGTTGCCGCACCGGCCTTCATTCACTTTACCAAGGCAGGCGGCGGCCCCGGTGCCAAGCATGCGGCTGTTGCTGTGAGCCTGATTGCTGCCATGGGAGTAGGTTATCTTACGCAGCGTACACGCTTCTGCATGATTGCCGGTATCCGCGATTTTATTCTCTTTAAGGAAACTAAAATGCTGTGGGGCTTTGTGGCTGTTGTTGCGGCAGCTGCTGCCTGCAATGTTGTGCTGACCTCCGTAACAGGCGGTGCCTTCTTCAAGGTAGGCTTTGCGGCGCAGCCTATTGCACATACCGATGCGCTGTGGAACGTGCTGGGACTTTTTCTGGCGGGCTTTGCCTGCGTGCTCTTGGGCGGTTGCCCGATGCGTCAGCTGGTGCTGTCCGGTGAAGGCAACTCCGACAGCGCCGTAACTCTGCTGGGCTTCATCGTGGGTGCGGCCTTTGCGCATAACTTCGGTCTGGCTTCCAGCGGCAACGGTCCGACCGCCAACGGTCAGATTGCTGTTGTAATCGGTATTGTGGTTGTTACTGTGATTGCTTATCTGAATACATATAAAAAGTGAGGAAACGCTATGAAAACTATTGATGCAAGAGGACTTTCCTGTCCCGAACCTGTTATCCTGACACGTCAGGCGATGATGAGCGGCGAGGCTGCTTATGAGGTAATCGTGGATAATAATACCTCCAAGGAAAATGTAACACGCTATGCACAGCATCAGGGCTATAAGGTTGCTGTGACGGAGCAGGACGGCGAATTTACTCTGTCCCTGAGCAAATGATGCAGTATATTGCAACGTTCTTTTCGCACTTCGGTGCGGTGCGCTTTCAGCATCTTTGCGCGGAGCGCGGCTGGCAGGCGCAGGTGCGTCCTGTACCGCGTAGCCTGAGCAGCAGCTGCGGTACCTGCGTGTTTTTTAAAACGGAAGCGCTGGAGGATGCAGCGTCCTTGCAGACACCTGAGCTGGAGCAGATAGTGCGTGAGCGGGAGGATGGCTACGAGGTTGTGTATACTGCTGCCGAATGAGCGGAGGTTTGAGCTATGGAAAACGAAGTAAAGCTGACGAAGCTGGCGAGCTGTGCCGGCTGTGGGGCTAAGGTGGGCGCCGGTACGCTGTGCAATTTGCTGGCAGGCTTTCAGACGCATTATGATGCTAATCTTTTAGTAGGCTACGATAAAAGCGACGATGCCAGCGTTTATAAGGTGAGCGACGAGCTGGCGATTGTGCAGACAACGGATTTCTTCCCGCCTATTGTCGATGATCCGTTTATGTACGGACAGATTGCGGCGACGAACGCTTTGAGCGACGTTTACGCTATGGGCGGCGAGCCGAAGCTGGCGCTGAATATCATGTGCATCCCCGAGAAGATGGATAAGGCAACGGTGCAGGAGATTTTGCGCGGCGGTTATGCCAAGGCCTATGAAGCAGGCGCGATTATCACCGGCGGCCACACCATCCACGGCGCAGAGCCTATTTACGGCTTGGCGGTGACAGGCTTTGTGCAGCCCGAGCGCGTGTGGACGAACAGCGGCGCGCAACCCGGTGACGTGTTGCTGCTGACGAAGCCTTTGGGCGTGGGCATCCTGACGACGGCGGCGAAAGCCGGCTTAGTAGAGCAGGAGCTGCTCGATAAGCTGTATGTGCAGATGAGTACGCTCAATAAATATGCGCATGATGTGCTTGTGAACTACAGCGTGCACGCCTGCACCGACGTGACAGGCTTTGCGCTTTTGGGCCATAGTCTGGAGATGGCGCAGGGCAGCGGCGTTACCGTGCATCTGAAGGCGCAGGACGTGCCCTATCACGAGGAAGCATACGAGATGGCGGACATGGGCTTTATCCCTGCCGGCGCATATCGTAACCGTGATTTTGCCGAAGCCGGTGTGCGTGTTGTGGGAGCTGTCGCGCGTGCGCTGCAGGATATTTTTTACGACCCGCAGACGAGCGGAGGCCTGCTGTGTGCTGTTCCTGCGGCGGAGGCGGAAGCTTGTCTGGCAGAGCTGCGGGCTGTTGCTCCTAGTACGCAGATTATCGGCTATGTGACCGAAAAACTTGACAGTGCGATTTATCTGGAAGCATAAATATTTTCAAGATGCTGCTTAATCGGCGGCATCTTTTTTCACATTTTATTTACGCAAAAATGCTGTATACATTTATGCAGATATTTTACAAACAAGGCTGAGTAGTGTATACTAATTGTATGAACCGGAAAGTTTTTCCTGTAAAAATTAAGGTCAAGTAATTTTGTGATTTCAAGAAAGAAGGGAATCCAATGGTAAAAATGAAAACAATGGACGGCAACACAGCTGCTGCGTATATTTCCTACGCATTTACCGATGTTGCTGCAATTTATCCTATTACCCCGTCTTCACCGATGGCTGAGGTTGTCGATGAATGGGCTGCCCAAGGCAAAAAGAACATTTTCGGGCAAACCGTTAAGCTGATGGAAATGCAGTCTGAGGCTGGTGCCTCCGGCGCAGTTCACGGCTCTCTGCAGGCAGGTGCGCTGACTACTACCTATACCGCATCTCAAGGCTTGCTTTTGATGATTCCTAATATGTATAAAATGGCCGGCGAGCTGCTGCCCGCAGTTTTCCACGTTTCCGCACGTGCTCTGGCAACAAGCTCTCTGTCTATCTTCGGTGACCACCAGGACGTTATGGCTACCCGTCAGACCGGCTTTGCTCTGTTGGCTGAAGGCAGCGTACAGGAGGTTATGGATCTGGCAGGCGTAGCACATCTGAGTGCTATCAAAGGCCGTGTACCGTTCCTGAACTTCTTCGACGGCTTCCGTACCTCTCACGAAATCCAGAAGATTGAGGTTATGGATTATGCTAATCTCGAAAAACTGCTGGATAAGGATGCGGTAGACGCATTCCGTAAACGCGGTCTGAACCCGGATAATCCTGTTATCCGCGGTACCGCACAAAACCCGGATATTTACTTCCAGACCCGCGAGGCTGTTAACACCTATTACAATGCTCTGCCGGAAATCGTAGAGAATTACATGGGCGAAATCAGCAAGCTGACCGGCCGTGAATACCATCTGTTTAACTACTACGGCGCTGAGGATGCGGAAGATATCATCATCATCATGGGCTCTGCTTCCGAAACCGTCCGCACTGTTGTTGAAAAGCTCAACGCAGAGGGCAAAAAGGTTGGCGTACTCGTAGTTCACCTGTATCGTCCTTTCAGCATCGAGCATTTCATGGGCTCAATTCCGCAAAGCGTAAAACGCATCGCTGTGCTGGACCGCACCAAAGAGCCGGGCGCTTTCGGCGAACCGCTGTATCTTGACGTGCGTGCTGCCTTCTATGCAAGCGACCGCAAGCCGATGATTATCGGCGGCCGTTACGGCTTGGGCTCCAAAGACCTGCTGCCCGGCGATATCGTAGCTGTATTCGATAATCTGGCAAGCGCAGAACCGAAAAACAACTTCACCATCAGCATCACTGATGACGTAACCAATACCTCTCTGCCGTGCGTAGCAGGCGTTGACGTAACTCCTGCAGGCACCAAGGGCTGCAAATTCTGGGGCCTGGGCAGTGACGGTACCGTTGGCGCTAACAAGAGCGCTATCAAAATCATCGGTGACCACACCGATATGTACGCTCAAGGCTACTTCTCCTATGACAGTAAAAAATCCGGCGGCGTAACTGTTTCCCACCTGCGCTTCGGTCATACCCCGATTATGGCACCGTACCTGATTGATGCTGCCGACTTTGTTGCAGTACACAATCAGTCCTATGTTCATAAATACGATGTAACCGCAGGCCTGAAAAAAGGCGGCACCTTCCTGCTGAACTGCAACTGGAGCGCTGAAGACCTCGACGCACAGCTGCCCGGTCAGCTCAAACGCTACATCGCTAAGAACAATATCAAATTCTACATCATTGATGCTGTAAAGATTGCTCAGGAAATCGGTCTGGGCGGCCGCATCAATATGATTATGCAGTCTGCTTTCTTCAAGCTGGCTGATATTATTCCTCTGGCTGACGCTGTTAAATACCTGAAGGATGCTGTTGAGCATTCCTACGGCAAGAAAGGCCAGAACATTGTCGACATGAACAACGCTGCTATCGACAAGGGCATTGACGCTATCGTTGCTGTTGATGTTCCCGCAAGCTGGGCTGAGGCCGGCGATACTGCTGCCGAAGCTGCAACCGGTAACGAATTCGTTGACAAGCTGCTCGTTCCGATGAACAAGCTGGAAGGTGACAAGCTGCCGGTAAGTGCTTTTGCCGATTATGCAGACGGTACCTTCCCGAGCGGTACTGCTGCTTACGAAAAACGCGGCATTGCTATCGACGTACCGGAATGGCAGATGGACACCTGTATCCAATGTAACCAGTGCGCTTTCGTTTGCCCGCATGCTGCTATCCGTCCGGTTCTCATGACCGAGGAAGAAGCTGCCAAGGCTCCGGCAACTCTGCCGAGCAAGCCTGCTATCGGCGCTAAAGGCCTGATGTTCAGCATGAGCATCTCCCCGCTGGATTGCACCGGCTGCGGCAACTGTGCTCAGGTATGCCCGGCTCCGAAAGCTAAGGCTCTCGTTATGAAACCGCTCGATACTCAGCTTGATAAAGCTGCTGCATGGGAATACAGCCAGAAGGAAGTTGCTCCGAAGGCAAATCCGCTCAACAAGAAGACCATGAAGGGTATTCAGTTCGAGCAGCCGCTGCTTGAGTTCAGCGGTGCGTGCGCAGGCTGCGGCGAAACTCCGTATGCTAAGCTTGTAACCCAGCTGGTTGGTGACCGTATGATGATTGCCAATGCAACCGGCTGTACCTCTATTTGGGGTGCATCCGCTCCGTCCATGCCGTACACCAAAAACTGCAAAGGTCATGGTCCGAGCTGGGCAAACTCCCTGTTCGAAGATAACGCTGAATATGGCTTAGGTATGTTCCTGGGCGTTAAACAATCCCGTGAGCGTGTAGAAGACATGGTAAAGGTTATGCTGGAAGGCGAGCTGCCTGAGGATCTCAAGGCTGCGCTGACCGATTGGCTGGAGCATGTCAACGACAGCGAAGGCACCCGTGAGCGTGCCGAAGCGCTGACTGCTGTACTGGAAAAATACAAAGACAACTGCGATAAATGCGCTGCTCTGTATGACGAGAAGCAATTCTTCGTTAAACGCAGCCACTGGATCTTCGGCGGCGACGGCTGGGCTTATGATATCGGCTACGGCGGTCTGGACCATGTACTGGCATCCGGCGAGAATGTCAATGTTATGGTATTCGATACCGAGGTATATTCCAACACCGGCGGTCAATCCTCCAAATCTACTCCGACTGCGGCAATTGCTAAATTTGCTGCCAGCGGCAAAAAGACTAAGAAGAAAGACCTTGGCATGATGGCTATGAGCTACGGCTATGTATATGTTGCACAGGTTGCTATGGGCGCCGACAAGAACCAGACTCTGAAGGCTATTGCCGAAGCAGAGGCTTATGATGGCCCGTCCCTGATTATTGCTTACGCACCTTGCATCAACCACGGCCTGAAGGTTGGCATGGGCTGCAGCCAGCTCGAAGAAAAACGTGCTGTTGACTGCGGTTACTGGGCAACCTACCGCTTCAATCCGGAACTGAAGGAGCAAGGCAAGAATCCGTTTATTCTGGACAGCAAAGAGCCTACCGCAAACTTCCGTGACTTCCTCATGGGCGAAGTTCGTTTCAGCTCCCTGCAGAAGATGTTCCCGGATACTGCGGAAGCATTGTTCGAAAAGACCGAGAAGGACGCTATGACTCGTCTGGACGGCTACAAAAAGCTGGCAGGCAAGGAATAAAATTCTTGTTTAATTAAAAAATAAGCCGTGTTGCGTAAGCGGCACGGCAAAAAGAAAAATAAAGAACTCTCTATGTGACCTGCTCATGCAGTGCTTCGTAGGGAGTTCTTTTTATGTTTAAAAACATAGAAAATCCCGGCATGGTTCTTTCAAGAACCATAACCGGGATTCTTTTTGTTAAGTAGTCAAAGCGCTGCTTATTTTACCAGTGCTGCCAAAGCTTCCTTATCGTGCAGGCCGACTGCGGATTTTACCAGCTTGCCGCTTTTGAAAACCAGCAGGCTGGGGATGCTCATGATGGAGAATTTTTCTGCCAGCTCCGGATTATCATCAACGTTGCATTTGGTAACCTTGATATCGCTGTGCTCCTGAGCAAAGGCTTCCAGAATCGGAGCTTGCATACGGCAGGGACCGCACCAGGATGCCCAAAAATCAACGAGAACTGTTTGGGTAGAATTGGTAACCTCCTGCTCAAAGTTTGCTGTAGTAATTTCTAATGCCATAATTATCACTCCTTAGGTGTTTTGGTAAAACTTTTGGTTATTTATTGCTGTTTTCGTCTGTCTTATGTTGGCGCAAAAACTTTAACGCTGTCAGGCCGGCACGTGCGCCCTCGTGTACGGCCTTGGCCACCTGCATCAGGCCTCCCGTGCAGTCGCCGGCAGCGAAAAGTCCGGGGATGTTGGTCGCTCCGTCGCCGTCGATACGTATGAAGCGTCCGTTCAGCTCTGCGCCGAGCTTGCGTGCCATATCGGTGCTGTCTGCAGTGCCAAGAGCGATGAACAAGCCGTCGACAGCCAGCGTGCTGCCGTCGGTAAAGCGGATGCTGCTGAGCCTGCCGTTGCCTTCTACTGCCTGCAGCACAGAGGTGTTTACCTCAAAGCCTGCAGACTTGGCTGCGTCCCCGCTTTGCCCGTTGGTCAGGATGGTGACGCTGCCTGCCAGCTGTTTAAGATAAGCAGCCTCGTGCAGAGCATAGGCGCCGTTGCCTAAAACCGCTACCCGCTTTTTGCGGAAGAAGAAGCCGTCGCAGACGGCGCAGTAGCTTATGCCCTTGCCCTCCAGCTCGATAAGACCGGGAAGGTTGAGCGTAATATTCTTGCTGCCGGTAGCCAGAATAAGTGCTTCCGTCTGCAGCTGCTCGTCTGTGTTTTTTAAACTGAGCGTGAAGCAGTCGGTGTATTCCACGCCGAGCACCTCATCCTGCAAAATTTCTATGCCCAGAGAACGTGCCTGCTCCAGTCCTGCCGCGTAAAGCTTGGCGCCGGAAGCGGCAATGCCGTAATAGTTGTCGATTTTATGTGCCTTGGCCAGTGCGCCGGGGCCGTTTTCAATGATGCATACCTTTTGACCGGCGCGCGCCAGATAAAGAGCAGCACTTACTCCGGCGGGACCGCCGCCGATAATAATCGCTTGCTTAATGTTGTTCGTCATAGGCAGCCTCCTGTAAATATAAACTGAGATAAAATGGAAAATTATTCTTTATTTTATTATAACTCAGTTTGCAAAATTTTTCTGCAAAATAATAGTGAATTAGCAGTTGGCAGAGGTGCTGTTATCTTTTGGCTTATCAGCTTCGGCGTGTGCGTTGACAGGCTGCTCGGTAACATTTTCCTGCAGCGGAGTTTCAAAATAAAGACTGGTGCTGGGGAAGGCGCAGCTTACGCCAACTTCTTCCAGAAGCTCCAAGGTATGCAGGTTGATTTCCTGCATAATGTTGAGGTATTCGAGGTGCTTGCCTGTTTTGGCGTAGCAGACAACACGTATATCAAGGCTGCTGCTGTTATAGGTAAGGAAATGAACGCGTACATCATTTTCGTCAATAAGCGTGAGATCCTCCAGATAATTTTTCAGCTTGAAGATAAATTCCTCGATTTGGGCAGCCGTTGTACCGTAGGTCAGGCCAAGCGTAAAGTCGATGCGGCGGCGTTCGCGCAACGTATAGTTCGTAATCGGTGTGTTGCTGAGGAGAGAGTTCGGAATATAAACAAGCTCCTGCGGAAAGGTGCGGATACAGGTGCTGCGGAAGGAAACGCTTTCTACGATGCCTTCGATGCCGTTGGCTTTAATCCAGTCACCAATTTTAAAGGGCTTGTCGAGCAGGATAATCATACTGCCGAAAACGTTGGCCAAAGCATCCTTGGCTGCAAATGCAACGGCCAAAGAGCCGATACTGAGGGAGGCGATGAAGGCGCTGATGTCATAATTCCATTCGCGGGCTACGGTTACAAAGCCCAACATGATGATAATCATACGGAAAACAGTCGCAAGAATGTTGGCGATGGCTTCATCGGTCTGGATACCGAATCTTTCGAGCAAATCGAAGAAAACGCCGTGCGTTGTATCAATCAGGTTATAAAGGCCCCAGAAAAAGTTGGTTACAATGATTGTGCGCAGGATACGGTCGGTAAAGCTTACATCATGTATTGATGCCAACGGCGACAGGTTGATTGCCGCATAGAACGCAATAATAAAGAGCGCAATATTGATAGGTGTTTCGAAGGCGTTCAGAAAATCCTCGCCGTAGCTGAAGGATACCTTGTTATTCAGACGGCGCAAAAGGCGGATGAAAAAGTTTTTGTAAATGTAGCGGACAACGGTAAAGAAAAGGAAGGCACTTATGGAAGGGTACCAGGGTTTAAGAGTAAGCAATATATCGTTCACGAGGGAACCTCCTTGGTTAAGAATTTTTCAGCTTAACTAATTTTAGCATTTTCTGTGTTGCGGCACAACGATTTTACATTTATTTCTAATTCTCGTGACACTTTAGTAAACTTGTATGTTTATGATTGTGGTATAATTAATACAATATAAATAGACGGAGGCATGTTATGGAACTGCTGGTTGAGCGTACATTTGCAATCTTCATAGCTATATCGGGACCGATACTGACAATATTTGACCTTCCGGGGAATACTTTGCTTTTACTGACATCCCTGATGTTTGCTTTTTTTGATGAGGTACTTTATTTTAACGGCAGACTGCTGTCTGCTATGGTACTCATTTATGCTTTGGGTGAATTTTGGGAGTTCTGCGTCGGCCTTTTCGGCATCAAGCGCAGTAAGGTATCCTGGTTCGCGGTTATTTTCATTGCCTTGGGAAGCTTTGCCGGCACTCTGCTCGGTACATTGATTTTTCCGATATTAGGCTCGTTGCTCGGCGGCATGGCCGGTGCCTTTGCGGCTGCGTTTGCCTATGAGCTGGCGCATACCGGCGTTTCGGCGGCTGCTATGCAGTTGGCGTGGACGGCAGCGAAGATGCGCTTTTTTGCAATGGTCGGCAAGCTGGCAGCTGGTATTGCTTTAGCCGCTCTGCTCTTGAAGCAGGTGGTGTTTTTTTAAATATATAATATAATTTAATGAGAGGTGTACATTATGGAATTTACTTTCGCACATAACAACTTTAACGTATTGGACTTGGAAAAAAGCCTGAAGTTTTACGAGGAAGCTCTGGGCCTGAAGGAGGACCATCGCAAGGTGGCCGAGGACGGCAGCTTTATTCTGGTATATCTGACGGACGGCAAAACTCCGCATCTGCTGGAGCTTACCTGGCTGCGCGATCGCAAGGAAGCTTATAATCTGGGCGAAAATGAATTCCATCTGGCATTTGTGGCAGATGATTACGAAGCAGCGCATGCTAAGCATAAGGAAATGGGCTGCATCTGCTACGAAAATCCTGCTATGGGAATTTACTTTATTACCGACCCCGATAATTATTGGCTGGAAATTGTGCCGAAGAACAAATAAGCGCATAAATAAGCGTCAAGGTCCGGGAGGTAAATGACATGAAACACAAGCTGTGTCTGCATGGACTGGAAGTAAAAAACCAGGCGCAGCTGCTTAATCTTGCGAAAAGGCTGTTGCCTGGCAGTACCGTTAAGGTAAAAATCAAAGAAAAATATTTTAACGATAATGATATGTACAAATATCGTCTGACACGTTTTACACCGGAAAATATTGACGGCGTGCGCTTGTATTGTGCCTGGGGCACTCTGCTTGTGAGCGATAAGCTGCTGGCGATAGCGGATATCATCATTGAATTCGAATATCAGAATACGGAAGCTGCAGAAGCTGTTGACAGCCTGCTGCAGAAGCTGCTGGCCTCCAAAACAAAATTTGTGCTGGAGGAGCCGGATTTTTCGCAGCGACTGGACCAGCTGCGCGGCTGCTTTGATCAAAAGCAGCTGGCGGCCTACGATGCAGACAGCGCTATGAGTTTGTTGTATTGTCATCTTCCCTGGCAGGTTTACTATGTAAGCAAGCTGTGGCAGGAGGTTTTGAGCCGTGGCCCGGAACGCAGCCTGCTGCGTCAGCTGCGGGTAAAGCTCAGACGCTTGCGTTCGCTGCTGACGTTATGCAAGCCGCTGCTGCCTGAGCAGGAGGCGGTGCATTGGCAGGGAGTGCTGAAGGCGAGCACCAATCGTTTGGGTGATGTGCGGGAGTACGATGTGGCGCTGCAGATCTGCTCGCGTCTGCAGCGCAGCCGGGAGCAGGCGGAAGCAGTGCTGCCGCAGCTTACGGCGCTGCTTACGCAGTTGCGCAGTACGGCTGCAGCTAAGGCGCTGCGCGGACTGAGGCTGAACCGCTTGACGTTGGAGCTGGCCCGTTTGCTTTTGTGGCTGTACAGCGTGCCTGCGCCTGAAAAGGAGCCTACGCTGGACGAGTTTCTGTCGCGTCGCTTCGGTAACTGGTATGACAAGCTGCTGGAGCTGCCGGAAAAATATCCCGATTTGCATAATATGGAGCAGCTGCACCGTATCCGCATCAAGCTCAAACGCTTCCGTTATGCGCTGCAGAGCGTGCCGGAGCTGGCTCCGGAAGCACGTCTTTTGCGCAGTCTGAAGTATCTACAGGATATGCTGGGCCTGCTGCACGATGATTATATCAACACCCTGATGGTGGAGAAGCTGGTGGCGGCACATCCCAAAACCAAGGAGCTGCGCTATGAGGCAGCCTTGTTCAGCGGTTGGGAGCAGGCCAAGGCCGATGCGGCGCTGGAAGCGTTGCCGCAGCAGTGGGAAGCCTTCAGCAGCCAGCTGACGGAATGGAAAAATAAAAATCTTTAGTTTTGTGCTTAAATTTATCGTTAGCGGAAAAGATTTGTAAAGTTTTTATGGTAGCGCTTGCACTTGTTGGCACGAAAGACTATAATAAAAAACATATTAAGCATATAGGAAGGAGAATTTTCCATGAAAAAAATATTAATGCTGGTTACAATGATCATGATGCTGGCTGTCAGCGCAGTTTGCAGCGCATCCAACGGCAAGGTTCTGGACGCCGAGGAAGCTATTGTTGACAAATTTATCAACGGCGGCAACTATAAGGCAGTTACCTCCATGATGACCGAGGATATGCAAAAGAACTGGGATGAAAAGGCATACAATAATCTGCATGCACAGCTTGCTAAGGATTTCGGAAAGCTGACCACCAACCAACTGATGGTTGTGGAAAAGCACAATGGCGCAGACGTACTGCTGTATCATGTTGTCGCAGAGAAAAAACCGGCTGCCCGCTTCATATACCTTTTCAAGCTGAACGGCGAGAAGCCTATGCTGAATGATTTCAGTGTAATGCTGCCGCAGCAGAAAGAAGCAGCCAAGGAAGAAGCTAAAAAATAAATTTTATATTAAAAAGCTGACGACAGAGCTATACTATGGCAGTATACTCTGTCGTTTTTGGTTGATTTTTTTAGCTTGCTGTTATGGTAAATCCTGCACTTCCTTATGCAATTTCTTGACTGTACTTTATAGCTGTTATATAATATTGAAGAATATAAGAGGTCTTTTAGTGCAGAAAAGTTTAATGGCATTAGATTGACAAAAATCTTGTAGGGCTTGCGACCTTTCGATCATAATGGTGTGGCGAAACGGTGCAGGCTCTATCTTGTTTATGGAGGCACGTACTATGCAGCCGGTAAAAATTCGTATTTTGAGTACAACGAAGGATGAGGGTAGTGAGGCTCAGGCTTCTGAACAAAAGTATACGGGTATGATGACGGAAAAAGGCGGCAAATACTACGTAATCTATAAGGAGGATGAACAGTCCGGTCTAGATAACACCAAGACAACGCTGAAATGGGACGATGAGCACGTTATTGTCATGCGTAGCGGCAGCGTAGACCACAGACAGGAATTCCGCCGTGGATATGTAGATAAAAGCCTTTATCAGACACCTTATATGAAAATTCCTCTGACGACGGAAACCAGTTATGTATATACCCATTTCCGCAACGGCATGTGGCAGCTGGAAATGGAATATACCTTGTATCATGATGAGAAACCTTACGGTGAGATGAAGATTTTAATTGAGGTTGAGGAAATTTAATATGAAAATAGGCTTTGATAATCAAAAATATTTGACCATGCAATCTGAGCATATCAGAGAGCGCATCAGTAAATTCGGCGATAAGCTTTATCTGGAATTCGGCGGCAAGCTGTTCGACGATTACCATGCTTCCCGCGTACTGCCGGGCTTTGCTCCGGACAGTAAGCTGCAGATGCTTCTGCAGCTTGCGGACCAGGCAGAGATGATTATTTCCATCAATGCCGATGATATTGAAAATAACAAGGTGCGTCACGATTTAGGCCTGACCTACGATCTGGACGTACTGCGTCTGGTAAAGGTTTACCGTTCCAAGGGACTTTATGTAAGCAGCGTTGTTATTACGCAATATAAGGGCCAAAAATCCATCGAAAGCTTTAAGAAGAAGCTGGAGGCTTTGGATATCAAGGTTTATTACCATTATCCGATTGAAGGCTATCCGCATAATGTAGAGCATATTGTCAGTGATGCGGGCTATGGTCAGAACGATTATGTAGAAACCACACGTCCGCTGGTAGTTGTTACTGCTCCCGGTCCCGGCAGCGGCAAAATGGCTACCTGCCTGTCGCAGCTGTATCATGAAAATAAGCGCGGCATTAAGGCCGGTTATGCTAAATTCGAAACCTTCCCCATCTGGAATCTGCCTTTGAAGCATCCTGTAAACATGGCTTACGAGGCTGCTACGGCAGATCTGCAGGATGTTAATATGATTGACCCCTTCCATTTGGAAGCTTATGGCGTAACCACGGTAAATTATAACCGTGACGTTGAGATTTATCCTGTACTGGCAGCAATCTTTGAAGGCATTTACGGCTATTGCCCGTACAAATCGCCTACCGATATGGGCGTTAATATGGCAGGCAACTGCATCTGTGATGATGAGGTCTGCTGCGAGGCATCGCGTCAGGAAATTATCCGCCGCTATTATCAGTCCCTGAACCGTCTGGCAATGGATGAGGCTACCAAGCAGGAGGTTTATACGCTGGAGCTGCTGATGAAGCAGGCTAAGGTCAGCGTAAATGACCGCCGCGTTGTTACCGTAGCCAAGCAGGTTGCGGAAGAACGCCAGTGTGCTGTTATTGCGCTGGAGCTTGCCGATGGCAGAATCGTTACCGGCAAAACTACGGATTTGCTGGGACCTGCCAGTGCCGTACTGTTGAACGCTATTAAGGAATTGGGCGGTATTACGGATGAAATGCACCTGATTTCGCCGACCTATATTAATCCGATTCAGAATCTGAAAACACGCTACCTTGGCAGCAGCAATCCGCGTCTGCATATGGATGAGGTGCTGATAGCGCTTTCCATGTGTGCTGCAACGGACAGTCTGGCTAAGCTGGCGTTGGAAAAGCTGCCGGAGCTGAAGGGATGTCAGGCTCATTCCACCGTTATGCTGACAGAGGGCGATTTCAAGGTATTCAAAAAGCTGGGCGTTGAACTGACTAATGACCCTATTTACGAAACAAAATAAGCAATAAATAAAGAGAAGGAGAGATTTTGCTTTGGATATAAAGGATTTATTAGCCGCTGCCATTAAAGATGCAGCGCAAAAAGCTATCGATAACGGCACTTTGAAACCGGGTACTTTGCCCGAGGTTATGCTGGAGGTTCCGCCGCAAAAGGAATTCGGCGATTTTGCAACTAACTTTGCTATGCAGTCTGCCCGCAGCCTGCATTGTGCACCGCGTCAGATTGCACAGGCTGTTGTAGATAATCTGGACTGTGCTTCCGTAGATAAAATGGAAATTGCCGGCCCCGGCTTCATCAATTTCTATCTGAAACAAAACTGGACCGCTGATTTGCTGGCAGGCATTCTGGCTGCCGGTGAAAACTACGGCAATCTGCCTGCTAACGGCTTGGGCCGCGTGCAGGTTGAATATGTAAGTGCTAACCCCACCGGCCCGCTGCATGTAGGCCATGCCCGCGGTGCTGCTGTAGGCAGTGCTATGGTTAACCTGCTGCGTGCTGCAGGTTATGATGTTGAAAGCGAATATTATATCAATGACGCCGGCAACCAGATGAACAATCTGGCAAACTCCGTTAATGCACGTTACCTGCAGCTGCTGAAGCTGGAGGAAATGGGCGGTGTTCCTGCTGACCTGACCGTTAAGCAGCTGGATGAAATGCCGACCGGCATTCCTTTCCCGGAAAACGGCTATCATGGCTATGATATCATTGAAACCGCTCAGCGCATTATCCGCATCTATGGCAAGGAATTCGTTGCTTTAGAGGAAAAAGAGCGTCTGGCTAAATTCCTGGAAATTGCTTATAAAGAAAAGCTGGCAGGCCTGAAAGAGGACCTGGAAGCATTCGGCGTAACCTTCGATGTATGGTTCAGCGAGCAATCCCTGCATGATGCCGATAAAATCCGTGAGGCTTGCGAATTCCTTGAGGAAAAAGGCTGCGTTTATGAAAAGGACGGCGCAAAATGGTTTAATTCTACCGCTTACGGCGATGATAAGGACCGCGTTGTTATCCGTGACAACGGCGTTTCCACCTACTTTGCTGCCGATATTGCATATCACCGCAACAAATTCGAGCGTGGCTTCGACCGCATCATCAACCTGTGGGGTGCTGACCACCACGGTTATATTGCCCGCGTGAAGGCTGCTGTAAATGCTTTGGGTTTTGATGCTGATAAGCTGGAAGTGCTGCTGCTGCAAATGGTACGTCTGTATCGCAACGGCGACATCGTTAAGCTGTCCAAGCGTACCGGCGAAACCATCACTCTGCGCGAGCTGATGGATGAGGTTGGCGTTGATGCGGCACGTTACTTCTTCTGCATGCGTTCCTTAGACAGCCAGCTTGATTTTGATATGACTCTGGCTACCGAAAAATCCAACGAGAACCCGGTTTATTATATCCAGTATGCGCATGCGCGTATCTGCAGCATTGCCCGTCAGCTTGCCGAAGCAGGCATTGAGGCTGTAGCTCTGGACGAGCTGAAGCTGGATACTCTGCAGGCTCCCGAGGAGCTGGCGCTGGTTAAAAAGCTGGGCGAATATCCGGAACTGCTTGCTCGTGCAGCCCGCGAACGCGCTGTGCATCATGTGGCAACCTATACCTACGAGCTGGCAACCCTGTTCCACTCCTTCTATAACCAATGCCGTATTCTGGGCGTAGATACAGACTTACAACAAGCCCGCATTGCTTTGGTGAAGGCAGTTGGTCACACCATCCGTCATGCTTTGGGTATTCTGGGCGTTTCTGCTCCGGAAAGAATGTAATTTAAGAAATTCTTTTGCAGGTGGCAGAGTCCTTGAGGCTTTGCCGCCTGCAGTGAGTTTAGATACAATTTAATATTTTTGTAGCATTTTATGAAATCTGAGGGGGTTAAAAATCATGACTACTAATACCAAGTACATTTTTGTGACAGGTGGCGTTGTTTCTTCTTTGGGCAAGGGCATTACTGCTGCGTCTTTGGGCCGTTTGCTGAAAAGCCGCGGCTATAGGGTTACTATCCAGAAGTTCGACCCGTATATCAATATTGACCCGGGCACAATGAGCCCGTATCAGCATGGCGAGGTTTTTGTAACTGACGATGGTGCGGAAACTGACCTTGATTTGGGACATTACGAACGCTTTATTGATATCAACCTGTCCAAAAACTCCAATACAACTACAGGCAAGATTTACCAGAGTGTAATAAATAAAGAACGCCGTGGCGATTATCTTGGCGGTACCGTACAGGTTATTCCGCATATCACAAATGAAATCAAAGAGCGCGTTTTCCGCGTAGGCCAACAGGATAATGCCGACTTTGTTATTACAGAAATCGGCGGTACTGTAGGTGATATTGAAAGCCTGCCGTTTTTGGAAGCAATCCGTCAGGTAAAAAAAGATGTCGGCAAGAACGATGTGCTTTATATTCACGTTACACTGGTGCCGTATATTTCCGCAGCCGGTGAGCTGAAAACCAAACCCACTCAGCACAGCGTCAAAGAGCTGCGCAGCATCGGTATTTCTCCTGATATTATCGTTTGCCGCAGTGAAAAGCCTATTTCCAAGGAAATGCGCGAAAAAATGGCTATGTTCTGCGACGTAGATCCGGACGCAGTTATCCAAAACCTTACCGCAAGAAGCATTTATGAGGTACCGATGCTCATGGAGGAGCAAGGACTTGATACCATTGTTCTGCGCAAGCTGGAAATGGAGGACAAGCCGAAGGATATGCAGGGCTGGCATGATATGGTGGCCCGCATCCTGAAAAAATATGATAAGAAGGTAACTATTGCGGTAGTCGGCAAATATGTTGCTTTGCAGGATGCTTATATTTCTATTACGGAATCCTTGCGTCATGCGGCAGTTGCCAATGAAGCAGAGCTTGATATCCATTGGGTAAATGCCGAAGAAATCGAAGCGGATGATACTGATATGGCTAAGGTTATGGCCGGTGTTGACGGCATTCTGGTGCCCGGCGGCTTCGGTAATCGTGGTATTGAAGGCAAGATTAAGGCTATTCAATATGCACGTGAGCACAAAATTCCGTTCTTCGGTATCTGCCTGGGCATGCAGTGCGCAGTAATTGAATTTGCCCGTCATGTCTGCGGTATGGCTGATGCCAACAGCTCGGAGTTCAATCCGAACAGCACACATCCTGTTATCGACCTGATGCCGGAACAGATTGATGTTGAGGATTTGGGCGGTACAATGCGTCTGGGACTGTATCCGTGTAAGGTTTATCCCGATACGCTGACCAGCAAGGCTTACAATGCAGAGCTGATTTACGAACGTCATCGTCATCGTTATGAGTTCAACAATGCTTTCCGTGAGGAAATTGTGGGCAAGGGATTAGTTCTTGGCGGTACACTGCCTAATGGCCGCCTGGTAGAGATTGTTGAATTGCCTCAGAGCGAGCATCCGTGGTTCCTCGGTGCGCAATTCCATCCGGAATTCAAATCCCGTCCGACAAATCCGCATCCGTTGTTCAGAGATTTTGTAGGTGCGGCGGTAAAGCATCACAAATAAGGTTATCCTGAAAGCGCTGAGCTTAAGCCGACGCTGCTTTCGGAAAATAAGAATACTCCTCTTAGGCACCTTAGGCGCAATTGCCGTAAGGCATACGCCTGAGGGGAGTTTTTGCTTGTGTTATACTATGATTAGGGAGGAGAGTGATTGAATGCTTAAGAAAATTTTTGTCAGCGCGGTATTGATTCTGGCTGTGCTGAGCTTTGTCGTTTCGTTGCTCAAGGGTAATAACAATGCCGAGAAAACTGTTACTGTACCTGACCGTGTGGCCGTAATTAATATTTCCGGCACGATTGCGAGCGGCGCGGACAGCAGGGACAATATTTTCAACCAGACCAGCGGTGTAACGAGCGGCACTATTATGAAGCAGATTCGTGAGGCTGCGGCCGACGACAGTGTCAAGGCCTTGGTCCTGCGTATCGACAGCGGCGGCGGCAGTGCAACAGCTGCCGAGGAGGTTGGCCGTGAGCTGAAACGCTTTAAGGAGAAAACCAAAAAGCCGATTGTTGCGACTATGGGCAATACCGGTGCCAGCGCTGCTTATTGGATTGCAGCCTGCGCCAGTGACAAGGTTTATGCCAACGCTACGACGCTCACCGGCAGTATCGGTGTGTATATGCCGTATATGAATACGGAGGAGCTGTTCAAGAAAATAGGTATCACCAGCAATAAGATTAAAAGCGGTCCCTATAAGGATATTATGAGCAGCGACAGACCGATGACACCTGAAGAGCAGGCTATTTTGCAGAACATCGTCAACGAAATCTACGAGCAGTTTGTAACGACGGTTGCCGTAGGACGCAAGATGGAAGAAAGCAAGGTTAAAACCTTGGCTGACGGCCGTGTTTATACAGGTCTGCAGGCTAAGAACCTGGGTCTGGTAGATGAAATCGGCGATTATTACGATGCGCTTGCCGCAGCAGGTGAATTAGGCAAAATTAAACCCGGTGCCGACGGACTGCCGCCGGTGAAGGCTAAGGAAAAACAGCAGCCGTGGGAGTTTTTGCTCAGCGCTCATATTGCGGAGCTGATTAAAACTGAGCTTGTAAACCAGCTGACAGGCAGCCTGCAGCAGAGCGGTGCGCCGGCAGGCGGTATGACGAGGTGATGAGCTATGAGGCGCAAAACCTTTGAGGTACTTTTTGAGCCTGGTGCAGGCATGGCTGCGATTGCCAAGCAGCCTTCTCTTTGGCGCAGTGCTTTTTATTTCACTCTCAGCTTCAGCTTTTTTGGCGTAGCAACAAACTGCTGGCTGCTGGATTCGCCGCTGGAGGTGCGCTTCGGCATTATTATCGCTACGGTGCTGATTGCGGGAACAGCTTTAACGCTGTACGGCTTTTTGCTGCATGGCATTATGGAAACCTTCGGTGCGCTGGCAGGCGACCCCGTCGGGCTTATCTGCCTTTTGGGCTATACGACGCTGCCGTTTCTGCTGCTTACACCGGGAGCCTTGCTGGCAGGCAGGATGGGACTAAATGGTTTGCCGCTTTTAGGTGTGCTGTTTCTCATAGGCTGCCTGTGGATGCTGTATCTTCTGGTGCGGTCGCTGGAGGCGGTGTATCTTGTAGATGCCTTCCGTGCAGGCGTAACCGTAGTGTTCAGCCTGTTTTTGCTGTATATTGTCTTTGTTTTGCCGTGGCAGGTTTGTCTGATGCTTTTACTGTAAATAAAATTTAGATTGATTAATCAGAATAAACGTGTCATAATAAAGGTTGGACATAGAGTTAATTCTCTTGCGCTGCGTTAGCAGTGCTATTACCATATTGAAATTATATTAAGGAGTGTTGTGAAGAATGAACAGAGAGCTTTCTTTGGAATTTGTACGTGTAACCGAGGCGGCAGCTATTGCCTGCGGTCATCTTGTAGGCAGAGGCGACAAGAACGGTGCTGACGGTCTGGCTGTTGATGCTATGCGCGCAGCTTTTGATACCGTAAATATTAAAGGTACCGTTGTTATCGGCGAAGGCGAAATGGATGAAGCACCGATGCTGTATATCGGCGAAGAAGTAGGTGCCGGCGGCCCTGAGGTTGATATCGCTGTTGACCCAATCGAAGGTACCAACCTGGTTGCTAAAGGACAGAACGGCGCTATCGCAGTTATTGCTATCGCTCCGCGTGGCTGTCTGCTGCATGCTCCTGATATGTACATGGATAAAATTGCTGTCGGCCCCCGTGCTAAAGGCTGCATCGACATCAATGCTCCGATGAGCGAAAACCTGGCACGCGTTGCTAAAGCAATGGACCGTAAAGTAAGCGACCTGAACGTAGTTCTGCTGGACCGCGAACGTCATTACGGCCTGATGGACGAAATCCGTAAAGCCGGCGCTCGTATCTCCCTGATTACCGACGGCGACGTTAACCCGATTGTTGAATGCTGCATCGAAGGCAGTGGCGTGCATATGTACGTTGGTAAGGGTGGCGCTCCGGAAGGCGTTCTGGGTGCTGCTGCTGTTAAATGCCTGGGCGGCGATATGCAAGCTCGTCTGGTTCCCGAAGACGAAGCTCAGGTTCAACGCTGCCTGAAGATGGGCATTGCTGATGTTAACAAGGTGCTGACTCTGGATGACCTGGTAAAAGGCGATGACTGCATGTTTACTGCTACCGCTATTACCAACTGCAACATGCTGAACGGCCTGCGTTACTTCGGCGACGGCGTACGTACCCATACTATTTCTGCCCGTTACAAAACCGGCACCGTACGTTTTGTTGATGCTATTCACAGCCTGGACCGCAAAGTACTTGCTGTTAAGCTCTGATTTTAAAACAGATTATAGGGCTGTTACGTCTGTAACAGCCCTATTTATCAATTTGTATTGCCTATGGAAAATTTATTAGTCAATAAGGTTGCCGCTGTCAAGGAAGTACGGCAGGCGGCCGAATATCAAAAGAAAAAACAGGCCTGTATTTTAACCGGGTTGGCTGGAAGCAGCAAGCCGGTCTTTTTTGCTGCCGCAGATAAGCTGCTGGGCGAGAAGGGAAGTATGGCCTTTATTACTGCTTCGCGTGAGGAAATACGTACCTACCGCCGCGAGCTTAACTATCTGTACCCCGATTTGCCGATGCAGGAGCTTTATCCTGTAAGTTTGCCGCGTGTGCAGGCAGATACGCAGAGCCTGGAGCTGCAGGCAGGACGTGCGGCCGCACTACGCTTTTTGAGCGGTGAGGAGCGTGGCATTGTCTTTATCACGGCAGAGGCGCTGCAGCAAAAGCAGCTGCGTCCGAGCGGTATGTCCGGCAAGGCGTTGCAGCTTGCTGTGGGCGAGCAGCACGAACAGCGTAATATAGCTGCTGCGTTGCTTGATTTAGGCTATGAGCGTACAGAGCAGGTTGATGCTTTGGGACAGTTCTGCCTGCGCGGTGATATTCTGGACGTGTACCCGATTAACAGCAGTGCTGCGGTGCGCATCGAATGGTTCGACAACGAGCTTGACGCTATGCGCAGCTTTGATGTTGATACCCAGCGCAGTCTGCAGACTCTCACCAGTATCAAAATTGCTCCGCTGAAGGTGGATGAAAGCTTCAGCTATGATGCCGATATCTTTGAATATTGCGCTGCGGATACTATGGTAGTTGTTGATGAGCCGGTGCATGTTTTCAGTATGCTGGAAAAGCTGGACAAGGAAAACAAGGAGCATGCCTTCGAGCTTTTCGGTAAACAGGAGCTTATAGAGCAGCTTGCCGCCAACGGTGCCGTGCTGGTATCGGCGTTGGGACACAGCTATCTGCAGCAGCTGCCTTCGCTGAATATACCGGTGCGCGCAGTTGCGCCGTATAATAAGAATACTAATTTGCTGGTGGAGGATTTGCAGAACTGGCTGGCGGAGGGAATTACGCCGCTGATTATGCTTTCCGGCAGCATTAAGGCCCGTGGCTTTGCGGATAATCTGCGCAACTACGGCTTAAAGGGACATTTTGCCCCAAAGAGCTTTGAGCCGGGAGTTGTCAATGTTACCTACGGCGATTTGGATCACGGCTTCCGCTTCTGGGATGAAGAATGGCTGCTGCTGACGGAAAATGATATTTTCGGCATGCAGAAGCGCAAGCGCCTGCATACTAAAAACCAGGGCCAGCAGCTGCAGTATTTTTCGGATATCAAGGCCGGCGATTACGTCGTTCATAAGGTTCATGGCATCGGCCGTTATATAGGTGTAGAAAACGTCGAGGTTGACGGCATCCACCGTGATTATCTGCTTTTGGCCTATGCCGGTGACGATAAGCTCTATGTTCCTGTAGAGCAGGTAGGCATGCTGCATAAATATGTCGGCAGCGAGGGCAGTGTGCCGCGCTTGTCGAAAATGGGCGGCAATGATTGGAAACGCACTACGGCCAAGGCGGCTAAGGCGATTACGGAGCTGGCGGAGGAGCTGCTGCGTTTATATGCACAGCGGCAGATTATGCCGGGCCATGCCTTTTCACCGGACTGTCAGCTGCAAAAGGACTTTGAAGCAGCCTTTCCTTATGAGGAAACACCGGATCAGCTGAAGGCGATTGCCGAAATCAAGGCTGATATGGAAAAGCCGCAGCCGATGGAGCGTCTGCTCTGCGGTGATGTAGGCTACGGCAAAACTGAGGTAGCCTTGCGTGCTGCCTTTAAGGCTGTGCTTGACGGCAAGCAGGTGGCGGTGCTGGCGCCTACAACAGTGCTGGCACAGCAGCATTATATTACCTTCAAGGAGCGCGTGCGCAATTTCGGTGTAGAGGTTCGCTTGCTGAACCGTTTTTGTACGCCGAAGGAGCAGCGCACTGTTCTGCAGGAGGTTGCCGACGGTAAGGTTGATATTCTTATCGGTACGCACCGTCTGCTGCAGCCGGATGTGAATTTTACCAGCCTCGGCCTGCTGATTATCGATGAGGAGCAGCGCTTTGGCGTTGCCCAAAAGGAAAAAATCAAGAAATGGCATCTTGGCATAGATGTCTTGTCGCTTTCGGCAACACCTATTCCGCGTACTCTGCATATGGCGCTGGTCAACGGCCGTGATATGAGCGTTATCGAATCGCCGCCGGAGGACCGTCTGCCTGTCGAAACCTATGTCAGCGAATATAACGACGGTATGATTAAGGAGGCGCTGGAGCGTGAGCTGCGCCGCGGCGGCAGAATTTACTATATCAGCAACCGCGTCAGTGCTTTGGAGCCGTTGGCTGCCAAGCTGCGCCGTCTGGTGCCGGGTATCAGCATCAAAATTGCCCACGGGCAGATGAATGAGGATGCTTTAGAGGATGCCATGATTACCTTCTATGAGGGCGGCTGCGACGTGCTTTTGTGTACGACGATTGTGGAAAACGGTCTGGACGTACCTTTGGCGAATACGATTATTATCGACGGCGCCGACAACTTCGGCCTTTCGCAGCTCTACCAGATGCGTGGCCGTGTAGGACGCAGCTCGCGTCTTGCTTATGCTTACTTTGTTTATCAGCCTAATAAGGCGCTCAGTGAAATTGCCGAAAAGCGTCTGCAGGCTATCCGTGATTTTACGGAGCTGGGCGCAGGCTTTAAGATTGCTATGCGCGATCTGGAAATCCGCGGTGCCGGCAATCTGTTGGGACCGCAGCAGCACGGACATATTACCGGCATAGGCTTTGCCGCATATTGCGAAATGCTGGAAAAAACCATTGAACGCCTGAAAAACGGCAAGGAGGCCGAGCCTGAGCCGGAGCCGGTTCTGGAAATTCAGGCTGAGGCTTATATTCCGGACAGTTATATTCCGGACCCACGTTATAAAATGGAGCTCTATCGTCGCTTCAGCGAACTGGAATATTCGCAGCGGGAGGATTTCCTGGACGAAATTATCGACCGCTTCGGCAATCCGCCGCCGGAGGTGGAAATGCTCTGGCGATTGGCAGCGCTTAAGGGCTTGTGCCGAGTATTGAAAATCCGTGGCGTAAATGTGCGTCAGGGTATTATCCGCCTGACCTTCAGCGAGAAGGCACAGGTAAATCCTGAGGCAGTGCTGAAGCTGCTGATGCAGCATCCTAAGACGATGACATTGAAAAACGGTCAGGAGCAGCAGCTGACATACCGAATGGGTACGTCTAAGCAGGAGCCTCTGGCATGGCTGGAGCAGACCTTGCCTGCTCTGGCATTGGAAGATTGAATTAAAGGAGGTGAAAGCAGGAGATGAGCAGTGATAAATTTTTGCGCGGCGCGATGATTCTGACATTGGCAGGACTGATGGTAAAGGTTATCGGTTCTGTTAACCGCATCCTGCTTTCACGTCTGCTGGGCGGCGAGGGTATCGGTCTTTATCAGATGGCTTATCCTGTATACCTTTTGCTGCTTGCGGTTTCTGCGGCCGGCATTCCGGTGGCAATATCGATTATTGTCGCAGGCTTTCTGGCGCAGAAGGACTATGCTAATGTACGTCAGGTGTTTCGTGTTTCGCTGCGCCTGATGGCCTGCGTGGGCGCTGTTCTGGCGGTTTGTCTGGTGCTGGCGGCGGGCTGGCTGGTTGATGCCGGCGTGATTACCGATGCGCGTGCCTATTATTCGCTTATAGCGCTGACCCCGGCAATTTTCTTTGCTACGATTTTGGCCAGCTTCCGCGGGTATTTTCAGGGACATCAGCTGATGACACCGCCTGCGGTATCGCAGATTGTGGAGCAGTTTATCCGCGTAGTGACAATGGTGGTTCTGGCGTATGTGCTGCTGCCCTACGGTTTGGAATATGCGGCTGCCGGTGCCGCCTTCGGCGCTGTGCCGGGCAGCCTGACAGGTCTTGTGGTTATGGGCAGCTTTTACCGCTATTACCGCAAGCAGTGGCAGGCTGATGCCGTAAAGGTGCAGGCACCTGCTGCCGAGCTTGTGCGCAGCAGCGCGCTGATTAAGCGCTTGCTGTTGCTGGCTTTGCCTGTGTCCTGCGCTAATATCCTTGTGCCTGTTACCAGCAGCATTGACGTATTGCTGGTTCCCGGCCGATTGATTGACAGCGGCCTTAGTGTGGCGCAGGCGACGGCGCAGTTCGGTTATCTGGCAGGCATGGCGCAGCCCCTGCTCTTAATGGCGACGATACCGACGATGTCGCTGGCAACAAGCCTTGTGCCTGCTGTTTCCGAAGCCTTTGCGTTGAATAAATGGCTGATTATTGAGCAGAAGGCTGCAACCGCTATGAAGCTGTGCTGTTTGATAACAGTGCCTGCTTCCGTAGGCATGTGGGTGCTGGCGGAGCCTATCAGCCTGCTGCTGTACGGCACGGCAAAGGCCGGCGTTGCTATTATGCATTCGGCGCCTGCCATCTGCCTTTTAGGCCTGCAGCAGGTTACAACAGGTATGCTGCAGGGAATGGGTCATACCAATCTGCCGATGCTGAATATGCTTATAGGTATTGCAGCCAAGCTGGTTGCCGTCTGTCAGCTGACGAATGCGGAATACGGCATTGCCGGCGCAGCGTGGGCAACGAACATAAACTTTGGCGTGACGGCGCTGTTGAATATTATAGCGTTGTATAAATTCAGTATAAGATTTTCCTGGCTCAGTATTGCGAAAATCATTGCCGCAGCAGCGGTGATGGGCGCTGTTGCCGCAGAAGTGCATACGCTGCTTGGCGGTGCATCGCCTGCATTGGCAACAATCGGTGCTATGCTGGCTGCCGGGATAAGCTATATCATATTGCTGCCGCTTTTAGGCGTGCTGAACAGACAGGAGCTGCGTCAGCTGCCGGTAATAAAACGATTTTTTAAATAATTAAGAAAGAAGGCGTACTATCATGGGAACAATTACAATTGTCGGCTTAGGCCCCGGTGCTGTGGGACATCTTTCCTTGGAAACTATGGGACTTCTGCAAAACTGCGCTCAGGTTATCCTGCGCACGGCGGTGCATCCTACCGTTGCCGAGCTGGAAAAGCAAAACGTAAAATTTACCTCATGTGACGATTTATACGAAAAGGCTGCTTCCTTTGAAGAGGTATATAACAGCGTTGTCGAGCGTGTGCTGGCAGCAGCGCAGAATGGTGATGTTGTTTATGCAGTACCCGGCAGCCCGCTGGTTGCGGAAAAAACCGTTGTTTTAATGCGTACCGCTGCTAAGGCGCAGGGCGTTAAGCTGGTGATTAAGCCGTCCATGAGCTTTTTGGACTTGGCTTACGTTGAGCTGGGCATCGACCCGATTGCCGGCCTGCAGATTATTGACGCGCAGGATTTTGCGGAGATTGCAAGTGCCGGTCAGCATCCGCTGATGATTACTCAGGTTTACAGCCAGATGGTGGCCAGCGATTTGAAAATTGCGCTGATGGATGTACTGCCTGACGAATACGAAATTTATTTCCTGCGTAATCTGGGCCTGCCTGACGAGGAATGCCGTCCGATTAAGCTGTACGAGCTGGACAGACAGCCGAATATCGACCACCTTACGAGCGCTTATGTTCCGCCGATGCCTGAGGGAGCAGAGGATACTGTATTTGAAAATGTTGATGATGCGGAAGCTGTTCCCGGTATTATTACCTTTGGCGAGGATGAGGACGAATTTGCCGAAGAAGGCGAAGAAGAAGGCTATGCGGAAGACTTTTTGCCGGAAGCAGGCTTTGATGATTTCGACATCCAGCCCTTGGCTGATGTTATGCGTACCCTGCGCGAGCCCGGTGGCTGCCCCTGGGACAGAGAGCAGACACACAAATCTATCCGCAGCAATATGATTGAAGAGGTTTACGAATATCTGGAGGCTGTGGATGACGACGATGTTGACGGCATGCGTGAGGAGCTTGGCGACGTGCTCATGCAGGTTGTTTTCCATGCCCGCATGGCACAGGAGGCAGGCCGCTTTGATCTGCAGGACATTATCGACGAGGTTGTAGATAAGCTTATCCGCCGTCATCCGCATGTTTTCGGTGACACACATGTTGACAACAGCGATGATGTGCTGGTAAATTGGGAGGCTATCAAAAAGCAGGAAAAACAGGAGCGCAAGCATGTATTGGACGGCGTATCTCAGGGACTGCCGGCACTGCTGCGTGCCTATAAGCTGCAGAGCAAGGCTGCCAAGGTAGGCTTTGACTGGCAGGACAGCGCATCCGTATGGGCTAAGGTACAGGAGGAGCTGGGTGAGCTGCAGGAGGCTTTGCAGGCAGGCGATAAGGCTGCTGCCGAGGGTGAGCTTGGCGATGTATTGTTTGCCGTAGTAAATTATGCGCGTCATAACGGTATCGAGCCGGAGGTTGCTTTGGACGGAACCAATAACCGTTTCGCTTCCCGCTTTAATTACGTGGAAAAACAGGTGGAAGCCAGCGGCAAAACATGGCAGAATTTCACTTTGAACGAGCTGGATGAATTTTGGAATCAGGCTAAGGAATTGGAGCGCAAGAGCGATTTATAAGGTGAATTTGCAATAAAGTTACTAAAATAATGCTATTTTCCCCTTGTTTTATAAATATTTTCGGAAAAGGCTTGCAGGAAAACCGTTTAGAGTGTAGAATACTATTGCTAGTTAAATATGAGTTACGTTACGAAGTTACGTGCTCCGCAAGCATTTGCAATAATAACTAAAGTCATAATTAAGGAGGAATTTTTGATGAACAAGACTGAGTTAATCGCTGCTGTTGCTGAAAAAGCCGGCTTAACCAAAAAAGACGTTGAAAAAACTATCACCGCTACCCTGGAAACCGTTAAAGAGGTAGTTGCTAAGGGTGACAAAGTACAAGTAGTAGGCTTTGGTACTTTTGAAGCACGTGCTCGTAAAGAACGTGAAGGTAAAAATCCGCAAAATGGTGAGAAGGTAGTTATTCCTGCTGCAACCATCCCTGCTTTCAAAGCTGGCAAAGCTTTCAAGGATGCTGTTAACGTAAAATAATAAGCTGTTTTAGTGCTTTAGGCCCGGCAGCTGCTGCCGGGCTTTTCTAAAGATATACTGCGGAATACTCAGTGCTGGGAGGCTATGATATGGTTAGACGTCGTGTAAGACATAAATCTAAAGCTTTTAATGTCTTTATGATGCTGCTGTTTGTTGCCTGCCTGTTCGTTATCGGCAAGCAGGAGTATTCTATTTATCAGATTAAACAGGAACAGGCTGCTACACAGCAACGTATTGCTGCTTTACAAAAACAGAAGACTGAGCTGGAGGCAGAGCGTAAACGTCTGGATGACCCGCGTTATATTGAAAAGCTCGCCCGCGAGGATTACAACATGGTGGGTAAAGACGAGGTGCCGCTGTTTATAGTTGATGAGAAAAAATAAGGCAGAACAAGAAATGATAGCTTTTGTTCTGCTTTTTTTATTGACACCATGAAAAATTAAAGAGTATAATACAAGAGTATTAAGAATTTTTAAGGGGGATTTTTTTCTCGATGTCACTTGAAGTAGGTGCAATTGTAGAGGGTGAAGTTACAGGTATCACCAATTTTGGCGCATTTGTCCAACTGCCTGAGGGCAAGGTTGGCCTGATTCACATTTCTGAGGTTTCTAATGTTTATGTAAAAGACGTGCATGACTTTTTAAAGGAGCACGACAAGGTTAAGGTTAAGGTATTATCTGTAGATGATCGCGGCAAAATTGGTCTGTCTATTAAACAGCTCACACCGCCGCCGGCTCCGCAACCGAGACCGCAGCGTCCGCAAAATGATAACCGCGAGCGCCGCAACAACAACGGTATGCGTCCGCAAGGCGACAATCGTGAACGCCGTGGCGGTATGCGCCCGCAAAGCGCAAGACCTATGGCTCCCGTTTCTTTTGAGGATAAATTATCTAAATTCCTGAAAGACAGCGATGACCGTATGCTGGATTTAAAACGTAATACTGAGTCCAAACGCGGTGGTCGTGGTGCCAGACGTGATAAATAAGCAAGCTGGTAATTAATGAAATGGCACTCCTGAGAGTGCCTTTTCTTTTATAGCATAGAAAAATATGGTATGACACGTTTAAACCGCTGCTGAAGGAGATATGCTATGAGGCAGATTGCGCCTGCAGTCTACAAGCTGCGCAAAACAATTAAAAATTTGCTGCAGCCTGAGGCTCATTACTTGCTGGCGGTGAGCGGCGGTGCCGATTCTCTGGCTCTGGCACATGCCTGTGCTGCCTTGGCAGCGCAGGGCTGGGGAAGCTACAGCGTCTGTCACGTTGAGCACGGGCTTCGTGGTGCAGAGGCGCTGCGCGACATGCAGGCTGTGCAGCGTGCCTGCAAGGCTTGGGGACTGCCCTGCTTTACAGAGCATGTGCAGGCTGCAGCCTATGCGGCGCAGAACCGCCTCTCTACCGAAGATGCTGCACGCCGCCTGCGTTATGCAACGCTTAGGCGCATAGCGGCACAGCAGGGCGCTGCGGCGATTGTTACGGCGCATCACGAGGGTGATCAGGCGGAAACGCTGCTCTTAAGATTGTTGCGTGGCGCAGGATTGCAGGGACTTGCCGGAATGCGGGCGCAGCAGGGCGATATCATCAGGCCGCTGCTGACGCTGCCGAAAAGCCTGCTGGAGGAATACTGCAGCGCAGAAGGTATTGCAGTCTGCTACGACAGCACCAACGCTGATACGGCGTATACGCGCAATCGTGTACGTCTGGAGCTTGTGCCGTATCTGGAGCGCAGTTTCAACCACAATGTGGTGCCGACGTTGGCGCGTACTGCCGCCTTGCTGGCGCAGGATGCGGAATGTCTGGAGCAAATGGCTGATGCTGCTTACAGGCAGCTGGCGCGTAGGCAGGAGAATGCTGTCAGTTTGCCGGTGACGCAGCTTACAGCGCTGCACAGTGCCGTAAGGCTGAGAGTATTGCGACGCGCGTATTTCGAGCTGGGCGGCGAGGAGCTGTCCTTCGAGCGTAGTCAGTCCATTGATGCGTTGCTGCTCCGGCGCAGCGGCGGCAAGCTTATCCAGCTGCCACAGGGAATAAACGTAGTCTATAAAAACAAACAGCTTATTTTTATTAAAATAATATAAAGTATAAGGAGAATGGAAAAATGCATGACGATATTAAGACAGTTTTGCTGACCAAAGAAGAAATTGATGCCCGCGTACAGGAAATGGGCAAGCAGATTGCTGCCGATTATGCAGGCAAGGAGCTTGTTGTCATTGTGCTGCTGAAGGGTGCTGCCTGGTTTGCTACCGACCTGACCCGCGCTATTGATATGCCGCTGCGCGTAGACTTCATGGTTGCTTCTTCCTATGGCAACGGAACCAGCACCAGCGGTAGCGTTAAGGTTAAGCTTGATGTCAGCGAGGATATCAAGGGCAAGGACGTGCTGGTAATCGATGATATCATTGACAGCGGCGTTACTTTTGCTTCTATCACCGATATGCTGCGTCACTACAAGCCCGCAACTCTGAAAACCGCTGCTCTGTGCGACAAGGCCGAGCGCCGTATAAACGGTCTGGAGGCTGATTACGTAGGCTTTAAAATTCCTGACGAATTCGTTGTAGGCTACGGTCTGGATTATGCAGGTGATTACCGTAATCTGCCGTTTATCGGCATTCTGAAGCCTGCCGTATACGCACGCAAATAAAAGCCTATAAATTGCATAAAACAGTTGCTAGTTTTTCCTATCTATAATATAATAAAATATTATGAGCTAAGTGGAAGGAGGCTACGTGCTTGAATAAATTTTTTAAGAACGTACTTTTTTATCTGCTGATTATCATGGTAATTATCTGGATGTTTGACCTTTACGGTGAAAAGAATTCGAAGCCTGCCGATATAAGCTATACCAGCTTTATGCAGCATGTACAGCAGGACGAAATCAAACAGGTAACTATTGTTGATAACGTTATCAGCGGTAAATTAAAGGATGGCAAGGAATTTTCTACCGTTGCGCCTAATGACAGCAAGCTGGTAGAAAAGCTGGAAGCAAAGAAAGTAGACATTAAGGCAGAGCTGCCGCCGCAACCGCCTTGGTGGATGAGCATTCTCAGCTCTATTTTGCCGATGCTGATTATCGTAGGCCTGTGGTTCATGCTGATGAATCAGGGCGGTGCCGGCGGCGGTAAGGTGATGAACTTTGGCAAGAGCCGTGCGCGTCGCTACGATGAGGAAAAACTGAAGATAACCTTTAAGGATGTTGCCGGTGCTGATGAAGCCAAGCAGGAGCTGGAAGAGGTTGTCGAATTTCTGAAGCATCCGCAGAAGTATAATGACCTGGGAGCTAAGATTCCTAAAGGTGTTTTGCTCTATGGCCCTCCGGGTACAGGCAAAACCTTGTTGGCGAAGGCGGTTGCCGGTGAAGCGGGAGTTCCGTTCTTCAGCATTTCCGGTTCTGACTTTGTAGAAATGTTTGTCGGTGTAGGCGCTTCGCGTGTACGCGACCTGTTCGACCAGGCAAAGAAAAGTGCACCCTGCATCGTATTTATCGATGAGATTGATGCTGTAGGCCGTCAGCGCGGCGCAGGTCTTGGCGGTGGCCATGACGAGCGCGAGCAGACTCTGAACCAATTACTGGTTGAGATGGACGGTTTCAGCGCTAACGAAGGCATTATTATGATTGCCGCAACCAACCGTCCGGATATTCTGGACCCGGCGCTGCTGCGTCCCGGCCGTTTCGACCGCCAGATTGTAGTAGACCGTCCGGATATCAAGGGACGTACCGAAATCCTGAAGGTACATGTTAAGGGCAAACCCGTGGGTCCGGATGTAAATCTGGATGTAATCGCTCAGCGTACCCCCGGCTTTACCGGTGCTGATTTATCCAACCTGGTTAATGAAGCAGCGCTGCTGACTGCCCGCAAGGACAAGAAAGCCATCAATATGCCGGAAATGGAAGAAGCTGCCGAGCGTGTTATCATGGGACCGGAGCGCAAGAGCCGTGTCATCAGTGATAAGGAAAAACGCCTGACTGCTTACCATGAAGGCGGTCATACTATCGTTGGTATGCTGCTTGAGCACACTGACCCTGTACATAAGGTTACTATCATTCCGCGTGGCCGTGCCGGTGGTTATACCCTGAGCCTGCCTAAGGAAGATAAGTATTATGCAACCCGCAGCGAAATGCTTGATGAGCTGAAGGTGTTGCTGGGTGGCCGTGTTGCTGAAGCTCTGGTGCTGAAGGAAATCTCCAGCGGTGCCAGCAATGATCTGCAGCGTGCAACTCAACTGGCACGCCAGATGATTTGCGAATACGGCATGAGCGAGAACATCGGTCCTGTAACCTTCGGCCATCGTCAGGATCAGGTATTCCTGGGACGTGACATTGCCCGCGACAAGGATTACAGTGAAGAAGTGGCAGCCGAAATTGATAAAGAGGTACGCTCCTTTATGGAAGATGCCTATGCTGCTACCGAAAAGCTGCTGTCCGACAATATCGACAAGCTGCATGTGATCGCTAAAGCTCTGATGGAGAAGGAAACTCTGGAAGAGGAAGAAATCAACCAGCTTGTAAAATACGGTCATATCCTTACCGCAGAAGAAAAGCTGCAATTAGTACAGCAATCTGTTGTGGATGAGGAAACCGCTGCTGCTCCCGCTGCCGAAGCTGACGTAAAGGCTGAAGCGCCTGCTGCCGAAGCAGATGCACCGAAAGCCGTTGCGAATGCAGACGAAGAAGCACCAAAAGAATAATAGCAAAAAATTAACGCTCGCGTTCGAAAGAACGCGGGCGTTTTTTTGCTTTTCGCATATATAATTTTCACTCCGCATGTTCCACACACTCTAAGCCGCGCCCGACCGGAATCCTGCGCGCGGCCAAAGGAACTTTTGGTTACTTTTCCTTCCATGGAAAAGTAACAAGCTTAAATCCTCTTGCGGAAAAACTCCAAAAACCCCTCCGCCGCAGGCGATAATTTATGCTCCTTACTCCAATATAACGTCTGATCAAAATGCAGCTTCTCATCAACAAGCTGCTGCCGCACCATCTCCTGCGGCAGCGCATCACCATCCAGCGCCGCAACAACCGCAACTCCCAGCCCGCTTGTCGCAAAGGTAAGCGCACTCTCCGCTGTAGTAGCAATAAAAGCAACATTCGGCTTAACCGCATAATCCTTAAACACATTGCGCAAAAGCGCATAGCTGCCATAATTACAGCACAAGGGCACACCTGCCAAATCCTCCGGCGAAAGCATGCTTTTACCTGCCCACGGAATCGTAAATCCGGCATTATAGAAAGCATAAAAATTCTCCCGCTGCACCTTGATAGTAGCAAAATTGTGCGCTGCAGGCAGCGGCGCATTGGCAAAGGCAAAATCAATGCTGCCTGCCTCCAGCTGCTGCTGCTGCTGCTCTACCGTAGCATCATGAAACTGATAGCTGATACCGGGATTTTCCTTGGCAAAGGGAATAAGATAGCTGCGCAGGAAATAGTCGGTACGCACGTGTGACACGCTGAAGCGTAGCGTACCTGCGGCACGCCTGCCGAAGGCCTGCATACGCAGGCTGATATCATCTTCCGTATTGCACAGCTGACGTGCCTGCTGCAAAAAGGTTTCGCCTGCTTCCGTCAGTTCAATGTGGCGCTTACCGCGCTGCATTTTGAAAAGCTGCACACCATAATTCCTTTCGATAGCCTTCATCTGCGCACTGAGCGCGGGCTGTACGATGCCAAGACGTTTTGCTGCGGCGCTGAGATTACCTGTTTCGGCAACAGTGATAAAGTTTCTGTAAAAAGCGAAATCCATAGCAGTATCTCCTTAAAATATCAAAAAATATGATTATAATAATCAAAATAAAGTCTTTTACTTAATTATAGAACGGGAGTAGAATTAAGTAAATGCAAAAATAGAAGGCAAACTTCTATTTAACTCGGAGAGGAAGCAGTTATTATGAAAAAACACCGTTCGTTGAATGTTTTGTCAGGACCGTTACTTTTTCTGCTTGTCCTGCTTATACTGGCACCTGTAATTGAATTTAAGCAGGCGGCCGCCATTGCTACGATTTTCTGGATGGGCCTGTGGTGGGTGCTGCGTCCGGTAAATATCGCCGTAACCTCGCTACTGCCGATTCCGCTGAACGCCATCTTCGGCATGGTACCGATGGACGGTATTATCAGCAAATACTTTTCGGAAATCGTCGTGCTGCTGGTCGGCAGTGATCTTATCAGCCTGGTGTGGGAAAAAACACATCTTGATAAGCGTCTGGCGATTAAAAGTCTTTGCGGATTGGGAACATCGATGCGCGAGCAGATATGCGTCTGGCTGGTTGCTTCAACGCTGCTGTCTATCTTTTTGCCCAACGTTGTTGTGGTTATGATTCTTTTGCCGGTGGCTGTAAGCATGCTGCGTTTTTTAGGGCAGCAGCAGATTACCAATAATCCCGTAGCAACGCCGATTCTGTTGGCCATCGTCTGGGGCGCAGGCTTCGGCGGTTTCGGTTCACCATTGGGCAGCAGTTCCAACCTGGTAGCAATCAGCTATCTGGAAAAGCTCACGGGACACGAATTCATGTATGTAGATTGGGTTATCCGCTTTCTGCCGTTGCTTTTCATCATTATGCTGCTCATTCTGGCTTATCTGCTGCATTTGCCGCTGCCTGTTAAACGTCTTGACGGTGGCAAGGAATATTTCCGTGCTGCTTATGCCAAGCTCGGGCCGATGAGCCGTGGCGAAAAATTAGGTCTGTGGCTTTTTATTCTCGCAACAGGCTTAGCCTTCGTACGTCCGCTTTATGTGCAGTATCTGCCGCTGATGAAGCCTGCCTATGTTTTCTTTACCTTCGGTATGCTCACCTTTATGCTGCGCAACGAAACAGGCCAACTGCTCCTTACATGGCGTGAGGCTGAAAAGGGCATCATGTGGGGTATGATTTTCCTTTTTTCCGGCGGTCTGGCATTAGGCCAGCTGATTACGAAAACCGGTGCGGCAACTCAGATTGCTAAGGTAATTACACTGCTGCCGTTAGGCGGCGGTTGGGAAACGATGTTCAGCCTGACGCTCTTTGCCACCTTCCTGACGGAAATCAGCAGTAATACCGCGGCGGCTTCTATCTCAATTCCGGTAGTACAAAGCATTTCGCAGCAGCTGGGGCTGAAGCCCATTCCTTATATCCTGACCTCGATTGTTGCTGTCAACTGTGCTTTTATTCTACCGGTCAGCACACGTGCCGTTGGTGTAACCTACGGTCTGAACCCTGATGATTTGCTGAAAAACGGCCTCAAGCTCTCAATAATCTGCATGCTGCTCGTCAGTGCGCTTGGCTGTATCTGCATGCATTGCTGGAGTCTTTTCAACCATCTTTAAAGAAGCCTTCTTTGTTTACTCCCTTGTCATTGCTGGGATGCCGGGGGAGTACTTTTTGTATGGAATTGTGAAGAAGTATGCTTGAAAATGATGCAAAACAGCGGAAAAAAGAGGAAAATAGATTTTTTTTGTAAAATTGCTGATTTTAGTGCATTTTTTGCTATACAAACACGGTTTTTTGTAGTAAAATCATATCACAAGAATTTTGGCGGAACGGAAGGTTCCACACATATGCTCAAGAAAGGTTGTGTTATTAAGGTAATGAACGAGCAATCCATGAATAGAAGTTTAAAGAACAGACACTTACAGATGATTTCTTTAGGTGGCATCATCGGCAGCTGTTATTTTTTAGGTGCCGGATATGCGATTGAGCAGGCCGGACCTGCTATTATCCTTTCTTATCTTTTTGGCGGTGCAATCGTCTTATGCGTTATGCTGTGCCTGGCGGAGCTGGCTGTAGCTAAGCCTATTTCCGGTTCCTTTGTTACCTACGCACGTGAGAATATATCCTCAACCTGGGCTTGTGGCGTTGGCTGGGCCTATTGGCTGAACTGGATGGCTTACGTGCCGTCTGAAATGATTGCTGCGGGTATCATTATGAACAATTTTGTACCTGCCGTCAGTCAACTGTGGTGGGCAATTCTTTTTGGCCTGCTGGTGACTGTAATTAACCTTTTTCATGTCGATAATTTCGGTGAAAGCGAATTTTGGCTTTCCATTATCAAAATTGCTGCCCTTGTGGGCTTCTGCGGCGTTGCCGGTTTAATAGTCTGCGGTCTTGTCGGTGACCAGGGCTATTTAGGCGCTAAGGTGCTGCTGAGCCAGGGCGGTTTTGCTCCCCAGGGATATTGGCCGATTGTGCTGACCATGGTTATTATTCTGGTTAACTTCCAGGGTACCGAAATCATCGGTCTGGCTGCGGGCGAATGCAAGGATCCTGCTAAAAGCATTCCTATTGCGGTTCGCAATGTTTCCTGGCGTGTCATTGCTTTATATATCATTCCTATTACATTATTGCTGTCCATTATGCCGTGGGATAAGGCCAGCCTGAAGGAGAGCGTATTTGCCGCTGCTTTGGCGGAATACGGCTTTGACGGCTTAGCCTCTGCGATTGCCTTTGTAGTGCTGGTTGCAGGCGTTTCCTGCGCCAACTCCGGTCTGTACGGCGGTGCTCGTGCGCTGCATGCACTGGCTCGTATGGATATGGCACCGGCGTTCTTGGGCAAGCTCAATAAAAACGGTATGCCGCAGAATTCCATTATCGTTTCTGTGTGCGCCTGCTGGGCAGTTATCGTTTTCTACACCTTTAATCCTGATTCTACACTGTATACTTATTTGCTGGCAGTATCCGGCTTTACCGGAGCGATGGCTTGGATTTCCATTTGCTGGAGCCAATATAATTTCCGCCGCCGTCTGATTGCCGAAGGCAAGGAAGATACTCTGAAATATAAAACACCGTTCTTCCCGTATGTTACGCATTTCGGTATCTGGTCGCAGGTTTTCTGCCTGGCAGTAATTGCTTTGACACCTGATTTACGTCAGACGCTGTACGCCGGTGTACCGATGCTGGTAGTGCCGATGCTGTGCTATCGTTGGCGCAAGCATCAAAAGAGCTTGCTTCAGACTAAAACTCAGGTAGCAATGGCTCATAAATCTTAAAAGTATATGGAGGTTGCCGCAGATGCGGCAGCCTCTTTTTATGTAATGCACGAAAATATAAGAATATAACAGAGCCTTTTGAGTATAATGCCGGAAGGTGTTATAATAGTTGTTAAAAGGAGAATGGTTATGCAATTAGTAGTAGATAAAATCGCCAAAGCATTTGGCATTCATGAAATATTTAAAGACGTCAGCTTCATGGTAGAGCAGGGCGAGCATGTTGGCCTCGTCGGTGTCAACGGCAGCGGCAAGACTACGCTGCTGCGCTGTCTGCTGCAGCCTGAATGGGTTGACAGCGGTGCTGTAAAATTTGAACCCGGTATCAGCGTGGGCTATGTACAGCAGGGCTTCACCGATATCAGCGGTACCATCTGGCAATTTATGCAGACAGCCTGCCCGGAAATCGGCAGCCTGCGTCAAAAGCTGGCGCAGCTGGAGGCTGATTCCGGCAAGCTGCAGGGAGAAAAGCTCGACAGCTGTCTGGAGGAATACGGTCGCGTACTTAAGCGCTACGAATTTATTGACGGTTATAATTACGAAAACCGCATTAAGCGTGTGCTTATCGGTCTTGGCTATACCGAGGACTGGTGGCAGCATGATGCGGCAACGCTGAGCGGCGGTCAGAAAACACGCCTGATGCTGGCGGCGGCATTAGTTCGTAATCCTGACTTCATGATTCTGGATGAACCGACAAACCATCTAGATATTGTTATGACGCAGTGGCTGGAAAAGTATCTGCAGGAATTTAAGGGCGGTCTGCTCGTTGTCAGCCATGACCGTGCCTTCCTCGATAATGTTGCTATGCGCATTCTGGAGATGGAGGGCGGCAAGCTGCAATCCTTTAAGGGCAATTACAGCCGCTATCTGGAGCAGAAGGCGATTCAGAGCAGTACGCTGACTGCTGCCTACAATGCGCAGCAGGATTATATCGCACGTACGGAGGCTTATATCCGTCGCTTCAAGGCAGGCATCAAGAGCAAAATGGCGCGCGGCCGTCAGTCACAGCTCGACCGTCTGGAGCGTATTGATGCGCCGGTGCAGCATGAGGAGTTTGAGCTGCGTTTGCCGCCGGCTGCCGAATGTGCGGACAGAGTGCTGATTATGGAGGACCTGACCATAGGCTATGGCGAGAAGGTGCTGGCCAAGGGCATTAACCTGACGCTGCGCCGCGGTGAAAAGGCTGCGCTTTTGGGTGCCAACGGTACCGGCAAGACGACGCTGTTGCGTACTATTCTTGGTGAAATCGCACCTTTGAAGGGTAAGGCAAAGATTGGCAGCAGAGTGCAGATCGGTTATTTTTCGCAGAGCTATGAGCGCTTAAACCCGGAGCAGACGCTGTTGGAAAACTTTGTTGTTGAATACGGCTTTACGGAAGAGCATACACGCTCCATGCTTGGCGGCATGCTGTTCCACGGTGATGATGTGTTCAAAAAAATCGGCGAGCTGAGCGGCGGTCAGAAGGCACGCCTCGTGTTGCTGAAGCTGGTGCTGGACGGCGCCAACTGTCTGGTGCTTGACGAACCGACGAACCATCTGGATATTATGGCGCGCGAAGCGGTAGAGGCAGCCTTGGAATCCTTCGATGGTACCGTGTTGGTAGTAAGCCATGACCGTTATTTTGTCAATGAGGTTGCGGACCGCATCTGGGAGATTGGGGATTTAGAGGTTAAGGACTACAAAGGCAACTACGATTTTTACCTCGAAGAAAAGCAGAAAAAGGCTGCTGCTTTGGCGCAGGCACAGGAGGAAGCGGAAAAGGCTGCAGCCTATGCGGAGACACAGGCTAAAAAGCAGCAACAGCAGGCTGCTGCTACGCCGGCGAAAGCGAAAAAGCAGGAGGATAAAAAGCGCCGTTACAGTCCGGACGAGGCTGCAAGGCTACTGCCCAAGGTAGAGCTGCAGATTCGTGAGCAGGAGGCTATGATGGGCCTTTTGGAAAAGCAGATGGCGGACCCGGCAAATCACACCAGTCCAGAGCATAGCACAGCGATGGCAGCAGAGCATGAGGAATACGAGCAAACCATTGCCGAGCTGATGGAAAAATGGGAGCTGCTGATGGAAGCGGCGGAGGATGCTTGATGGACGATAAAAAGTATATGCAGCTGGCGCTGGCTGAGGCACGCAAGGCCGCAGAGCTGGGAGAAATTCCTATCGGTGCGGTGCTGGCGGACATGACAACTGGCGAGGTTATCGCCGCTGCGCACAATATGCGTGAAACGTGGCATGACGCAACGGCGCACGCTGAGGTCATCGTCATCCGCGAGGCCTGCGAGCGCTTGGGACGTTGGCGGCTGAGCGGCTGTGCGCTTTACGTTACCGTTGAGCCCTGCCCGATGTGCAGCGGTGCCATTGTCAACGGCCGTGTAGACCGCGTTGTTTACGGTTGCCCCGATGTGAAGGCCGGCGGTGCGGAATCCATTTTTAATATCATTACGAATCCCAATCTGAACCACTGCGCAGAGGTTGTCAGCGGCATCTGCGAGGAAGGATGCGCACAGGTGATGCGTGACTTTTTCCGCCGTCGCCGTCAGGAAAACAAGGCTAAGCGCAAGAGTGAAACTACTGCGCCGCAGGAATAATTTCGGCAGGCAGTTGCCAAGACTTGATTTTTCTTATATAATATTAATGTTAACCTGATGCGGATTTATTCGCGCCAACAGAATAATGGAGACGTAGCGAAGTGGTCATAACGCGGCTGACTCGAAATCAGTTTGCCGTTTGCGCGGCACGTGGGTTCGAATCCCACCGTCTCCGCCAACGAATTCCATTCCCGCAGCTTATCCGGCTGCGGGATTTTTAGTGTGTAACATATTTATCATTTCACTACATTTTATCGCCTATTAGTTAATTTTTCCTGCTTTTTGTTTGCCAAAGATGTCGCTAACTGTTAAAATGTCATACGAATGCTTTTGAATTTGGGGGATTATTATGACATCGGAAAAAATAATTGATATCTTAAAAAACGGTAAAATTCATCTTTCGTGCGAACTGTTTCCGCCTAAGCAGGGTTCAGAGCTGCAAAACAGTCTGGAGATTGTCAACCGGATTGCAGCCAGCAAGCCGTCCTATATGAGCGTCACCTATGGCGCAGGCGGCAGTACGGTAGGCTATTCTGCAGCATTGGCCAAAAAGGTACAGGATAACGGCATGCCGGCGTTGGCACATCTTACCTGTGTTAAGGCTGATGAAGCAAAGCTGGCAGATGTACTTGGACAGCTGCAGGGCTTTGGCGTAAAAAATATTTTGGCATTGCGCGGCGATATTCCGGCAGATATGCAGGGTGAGGAAATCGGCAGCTTTGCCCATGCCAGTGAGCTGATGCGCTTTGTGAAGCAGCAGGGTGATTTCTGCGTTGGCGGCGCTGCTTATCCCGAAGGCCATCCCGAATCCGGTTCGTTGGAAAAGGATATAGAAAACACCAAGTATAAGGTGGATGCCGGCGTTGACTTTTTAGTGACGCAGATGTTTTTTGATAATACGATTTTGTATAATTATATGTTCCGCTTGCTGCGTGCTGGCATCAATGTGCCGGTAGTGCCGGGCATTATGCCGGTGACAAATGCCAAGCAGATTATCCGCATCTGCCAGCTGAGCGGTACCAAGCTGCCGCCGCAGTTCCGTGCGATGGTAGAAAAATTTGCCGATAAGCCGGAGGCGCTGAAGCAGGCGGGTATTGCCTATGCTACCGGTCAGATTATTGATCTGATTGCCAACGGCTTTGACAATGTACATATCTATACGATGAATAAGCCGGAAATTTTTGCCGGTATTATGAATAATCTTGGAGAGATTGTAGATAAATAGTCCTGCGCTATGGCGCAAAAGTCAGGTTGTTGTTATGGAATTTAAGCAAAAGGAAGCGCTGCGCTATCTGCGGGCCAAGCCGGGAGATAAGGCAGCAGAAATTTTAGTGGATACGGTTTATCTGAAGCTGCGCAATGAGGTGCAGGCACGTTATATCCTGCAAAAGCATGCGATAACAGCAGATGAGGCAGGCGTAACGCTGGACTGCGGCGTGCGCTTTCATTCGCGTGCGCTGGCGCGTCATTTAAAGGGCTGCGACACGGTGTTGCTTATGGGCGCAACGCTCGGAAGCAGGGTGGACGCAGCCATCCGCCGCCTGGCGCTCATCAGCGTTGCAGAAGGTGCGGCGGCTCAGGCTGTGGCAGCGGCGCTGATTGAAAGCTATTGCGATGAGGTACAGGCGCAGGCTGAAACAGGCAGTCTGCTGCAGCGTCCGCGCTTTTCACCGGGCTATGGTGATTGGCCGTTGGAGGAGCAGCGTCAGCTCTTCGCAGTGCTGAACTGCGCTAAACGCATCGGCCTGACGCTGACGGATGGACTGATGATGGCTCCGTCCAAGTCGGTGACGGCGATCATCGGCTTATCGGAGGATGCTGCCTGCGTGCAGAATAAGTGTATGACCTGCAGTAATATAAACTGTCCGTATAGAGATACCGATATTAAGAAAGTTTGAGGAGAAGATTTAATTTATGAATTTTAAGGAATTGTTAGGCAAGCAAATGCTGTTCTTTGATGGTGCCACCGGCACACAGCTGCAGGCACGCGGTCTGCAGCCGGGTGAATTGCCCGAAAGCTGGAATTTTACACACCCCGATATTGTAGAGGCTGTGCATCGCAGTTATCTTGATGTAGGCTCCAATATCGTAAAATCCAATACCTTCGGCGCAAATCCGTTAAAGCTGGCAGGCTCCGGCCTGGACTGCAAGGAAACCATCGAAGCGGCTGTGGCGATTGCCAAGAAGGCCTGCGGTGGCAGGGAAAATAAATTTGTTGCGCTGAATTTGGGACCGACAGGCAAGCTGCTGGCTCCTTATGGCGATTTGCCCTTTGAAAAGGCTGTAGAGGCCTACGGCGAAATGGTGCGTTACGGCGCTGCTGCAGGTGCTGATTTGATTCTTATCGAAACGATGAGCGACACCTACGAAATCAAGGCTGCGGTTCTGGCGTCTAAGGAAAACTGTGATTTGCCGATTTGCGTAACCATGACCTTTGATGAGGACGGCAAGCTGTTGACCGGTGCTACGGTAGAAGCTGCTGCCTTGATGTGCGAAGGCTTGGGCGTAGATGCCATCGGCTTTAACTGCGGCTTGGGACCTGTGCAGGTGGGTAAGCTCTTCCCGCAGATGCTGGCAGCAACCAGCCTGCCGCTGATTATCAATCCGAATGCCGGACTGCCGGTACAGCGTGACGGCAAAACCTGCTTCGATGTAGGTCCGGAGGAATATGCGGAGCTGATGTACGAGCTGGCAGGCAAGGGCGCAAGCATCGTCGGCGGCTGCTGCGGTACAACGCCGGAGCATATTGCGCAGATGATTGCCAAATGCAAAACTCTGCAGCCGGGTGGTATGCGTGATTGCCGTCTGACGGCGGTATCCTCTTACGGCAAGGCAGTACACTTGGGCGAAGGTCCTATAATTATCGGCGAACGCATCAATCCTACCGGCAAAAAGCGTTTGAAGGAAGCACTTGTAAACGGTGACCTTGATTATGTGTGCCGCCTCGGTCTGGAGCAGATTGGCGTAGGCGCGCAGATTCTGGATGTCAACGTTGGTACGCCCGGTATTGACGAAGCAGCAATGGCTGCGAAGGCTGTGCCGGCGCTGCAGGCGATTACCGATACGCCGCTGCAGATTGATACATCTAACTACGAAGCAATGGAAAGAGCGCTGCGCCTTTATAACGGCAAGCCTATGCTCAATTCCGTCAACGGCAAGGAGGACAGCCTGCAGCATGTGCTGCCGCTGGCTAAAAAATACGGCGCTGTGCTGGTTGCACTGTGCCTTGATGACAGCGGTATTCCTGCAACTGCCGCCGGACGTATTGCCGTTGCTGAAAAAATTATCGCCCGCGCGGCTGAATACGGCATTGAAAGCCGCAACATAGTTGTAGACCCGCTGGCACTGACTATTTCCACCGGTGCCGATAACGCGGCGATTGCCTGTGAGGTTATCCGCACAATGAAGGCGCGTGGCATTAACACTGTTATGGGTGTTTCCAACATTTCCTTCGGTCTGCCCGGCCGTGATGCTGTCAACAGCACCTTCTTCAGCATGGCGATGGCAGTAGGTCTTTCCTGCGGCATCATCAATCCGCAGAGCAAGCCGATGATGGATGCTTACTACGGCTATCGTGCGCTGGCAGGCTATGACGAGGGCTGCAAGGAATATGTGCAGCATTATGCGGACGCTCCGAAGGCTGCGGCTACAACAGTAAGCGAAATGGGACTTTACGATGCCATTGTCAAAGGACTGCAGGGACCTGCGCGTCAGGCAGCAGCCAAGGCTCTGGAAAGCGAAAAGCCTTTGGATATCATTAACAAGTATATGATTCCGGCGCTTGATTTTGTCGGTCATGGCTTTGAAAAGAAAACTCTCTTCCTGCCGCAGCTGCTGATGAGCGCGGATGCGGCGAAGGCTGCCTTTGAGGTTATCCGCGAGGCTGTCGGCGTGGGCGAAACGCAGGGAGAAACAGTGATTATTGCTACCGTTCACGGCGATATCCACGATATCGGCAAAAACATCGTTAAGGTGCTGCTGGAAAATTACGGCTATCGTGTGCTCGATTTGGGCAAGGACGTGCCTGTGGAAGCAGTTGTGGAGGCAGCCAAGAAAACTGACGCTAAGGTTGTCGGCTTGTCTGCCCTAATGACAACTACAGTAGGCGCAATGGAAGAAACCATTGCTGCCCTGCATAATGAATGCGATTGTCAGGTCGTTGTCGGCGGTGCGGTGCTTACGCAGGAGTATGCTGATACCATCGGTGCGGAGCATTATGCGCCGAACGCTGTCAGTGCGGTAAATTACGTCAACGAAATCTTAGGCAAATAATTTATATAGGTGATTTAAGGACTATCATGCTTAGCGTGGTAGTCCTTTTTTGAAGTGCAGCGTGAATGTGTAAAATCGCAAGAAAAAAGCAAGAATCTAGGCATGGAGTTTTTAGCGGATGATGTTACAATAGTATTATCTGAATGCTAAAAGGAGGGACTGTCCCGTGTCAAGAACAACACTGTTCGACAGTCGCATCAAAAAATATGCTTACTGTGAAGCTGAGCAAATATACCGTGAACTCGGTGCATCACCGGATGGCCTTTCATCTGCGCAGGCGGAGGCAATGCGGAAACGTTATGGCAGCAACAGCTTTGCGGCACGCAAAAATGATGCGGCGCTTTACCGCTTGCGGCGGGCGTTTATCAATCCGTTTAATATAATTCTTTTTGTTTTGGGCATAATCTCGCTGGTGACGGAAGCCTTGTCTGCTTCCGGTATGGCCAAAAACACTACTACCGCTATTATTATCTTTGCTATGATTCTGATCAGCGGTACTATCCGGCTGGTGCAGGAAATCCGTGCCAAGAGTGCGGCGCAGCAGCTGGAAAAGCTGATTCACGAAAGAGTAACAGTCAGACGCAACGGCGAGCTTGCAGAAATTCCTGCGGAAAAGCTGGTGGTGGGCGATATCGTCCTGCTTTGCGCCGGTGAGCGTGTGCCTGCCGATGTGCGGCTGACGAAGGTAAGCGATCTGTTTATTTCGCAGGCTGCCATAACGGGTGAAAGTTCTATTTTGGAAAAGAAAAGTGGCGCTCTCCGCTATAGCAGTGCAGAAACGCTGACGCAGCTGGCAAACCTTGCCTTTATGGCGACAGTTGTTATCAGCGGCAAGGGCGAGGGCGTTGTGCTGGCAGTTGGTAAGGATACGCTTTACGGCAGCTTTGCCAAGCCGGAGTCCGAGGATAAAGCGTCTTTTCAGAAGGGCGCCAATTCTATCGCCTTGGTGATGCTGCGCTTTATGGCGGTGCTGATTCCGATTGTATTCGTGCTTTTGGGTATCACCGGCGGCAGATGGCTGGAATCCTTTGCCTTTGCGCTGTCGGTTGCCGTCGGCCTGATGCCGGAGATGCTGCCGATGGTGATTACGGCCTGCCTGGTGCGCGGCAGTCTGAGCATGAGCTGCAAGCAGACGATTATCAAGGATATCAACGCTATGCAGGGCTTTGGCAGCATGGATGTGCTGTGCATGGACAAGACGGGTACGCTGACTAATGAAAGCATTTTGCTGGAATATTATATGGATGTACTCGGTAACGAAAGCAGTGAGGTTTTGGATTTAGCCTATCTGAACAGCTTTTATCATTCCGGTGTGCGCAATCCTATTGATAATGCCATCCTTGCCTGTCAGACAATGCCTGGGCGTGAAGCGCATTACCATGATTTGCTTATGCAATATAAAAAAGCAGACGAGATTCCCTTTGACTATAACCGTAAGCTCGTCAGTACGTTGGTGACGGATGCAAACGGTGCTGGTCAGCTCTTGATGAAGGGTGATATCTTTCACGTGCTGCAGCGCTGCAGTCAGGTGGAATATCGCGGACAGCTTTTGCCGATAGCAGAGGACGGCAGGCAGAGCGTAGCCTCCGTAGTAGATGAAATGCTGCAGGATGGTATGAAGGTTATTGCCGTTGCGCGCAAGGATGTCGGCCGGCAAAATAGGCTTACTGCTAGTGATGAAGCAGAGATGATACTGGTAGGCTATCTGGCGTTCTTTGATGCACCCAAGAAAACAGCTAAGGCATCGGTGGCAGCACTCTCAAGGCTGCGGGTAATTCCCAAAATTCTCACCGGTGATCAGGCGGATGTTGCGGTGTCTATCTGTCGCAGAGTGGGCATTCCTTCCGCGGAGGTTCTGACAGGTGATAAGCTGGATAAGATGAACGACAGCGAGCTTGGGATTGCTGTTGAAAGGGTGCATGTTTTTGCAGAGCTGACGCCGGCGCAAAAGGTACGCATTGTGGCCACGCTGCAGCAGAATGGTCATACTGTCGGCTTTTTGGGTGACGGTATTAACGATATTCCTGCGCTGTGCGAGGCCAACGTAGGGATTTCAGTGGATACGGCGGTGGATGCTGCCAAGGATGCGGCGGACGTGGTGCTGTTGCAAAAGGATCTCGGCGTACTGGAGCAGGGTATTCTGGAAGGGCGCAAAACCTTTACCAATATGCTTAAATACATCAAAATCACCGCCGGCTCCAACTTCGGCAATATTTTTTCTATTGTCTGCGCCAGTGCTTTTCTACCGTTTTTGCCGATGACCTCGCTGCAGATATTGCTGTTGAATTTGCTGTATGATGTTTTGTGCATCATTCTGCCATGGGATAACGTGGATGAAGAAGAACTGCTGTCACCGCGCGACTGGTCTGGCAAAACGCTGGGGCGTTTTATGTTGTCCTTCGGCCCTATCAGCTCGTTGTTTGACATCGTGACTTTTTTGTTCCTGTATTATTTCCTGTGTCCGATGCTTTGCGGCGGGACAACCTATATGCAGCTTACCGATTCAGCCATGCGCCTGCAATATGTGACCATCTTCCAGACAGGCTGGGTTTTGGAATCCATGTGGACACAGGTGCTTATTCTGCATTTCCTGCGCACACGCAAGCTGCCGTTTGTGCAAAGCAAGCCTTCGGCTCCGGTTGTGCTTATTACGCTGGCAGGCATTGTTGCCTTTACCGCGCTGACCTTTACCAAGGCTGCGGCTCTGTTCGGACTGACGGAAATGCCGCCGTGGTATTTCGCCTTCCTGTTGGCAGTGGTGCTGCTCTATATGCTACTGACTACGGTGATTAAAGGCTTTTATCAGAAGCGCTATCGAGAGCTTATTTGAAGGGAGGGATTCATCATGAAAAAGAAGATTAGCTTTATCCGGATGGATTCCGTCCTGGCCAAGTGGCTGCTGCAAAAGCTTGTTAAGGAGCCACCGCCGAGTGACTGTGCTGATGAGCTGCTTGCCGGCGTTGCGGATATGCTCAGCGGCGAGGTTAACTCGCTGCTGCTGAGTACGGATGCCGAAGCGGAGGCGGCCTGTGTGCAGCAGGACGGCGGCATGAGGCTCGGTGAGCTGGAGATTATTCCCAAAAGCCGACGTGTAGTTATGGGTGACAGGGAAATAAGCCTGACGCCGAAGGAGTTTGATATTCTTTACTTTCTTGCGCAGAACCGTGGCGAGGTTTTTACCAAGGAACAGATTTACAGAGCAGTGTGGTCGGATAATTACCTTTTGGACGACAGCAATATTATGGCGTTCATCCGTAAACTGCGCAAAAAAATAGAGCCTGATCCTGATGAGCCGAAGTATATTCTGACTATCTGGGGCATAGGCTACAAATTTAATGACCAAATATAAAACAGGCGGGCTGCTTGCAGTCCGCCTTAATTCTTGCCAAATCGCAAGGAAATCGCAAGGCTTTAGTCATGTGATTCTCCTTGCGATTTTTGTATTCTATAGGAGGTTCCTATATATTCCGTTAAACAGTGAGGTGAAGGACATGGACGCTGACGGTGGTCCGCAAAAAAGGCAAGCATTATTCGAGAGCTCTGTGTCTTTCGGATAAGCCTGCTTACCAAGAAAAATCAAGGAGGTAAGATGAAATGAAGAAAGAAAATCGTTTGGCTGCGCGTCAGACTGCCGCCAAGACAGTCATCCGTGACGAGCAGAACCGTCGCCTGCAATTTGCGGCGACAAATCCTATGCAGGAAATTTTAAAAAGTCTGCACACCACCTTCCGTGGTCTTGATGCAGAGGCTGTAGCTGTAAGCCGCAGTAAATACGGCAGCAATAAGGTTACACGCGAAAAAAGGAAGTCATTGGCCAAGCGGCTGACTGAGGCCTTTGTAAATCCTTTTACCGCTATTCTTTTCTGTCTGGCGCTGGTGTCTACCATGACGGATATGGTGTTCCCGTATTTGTCACTCTTTGGCAGCGAGCCGGAGGACTTTGATCCGTTGACTGTTGTCATTATCGTGACGATGGTGCTGATTTCCGGCGTGCTGCGCTTTGTGCAGGAATCAAGAAGCGGTAACGCTGCCGAAAAGCTGCTGAATATGATTACAACAACCTGTACCGTTACCCGCAGAGAGCAGGAAAAGGCGGAAATCCCAATGAACGAACTGGTTGTGGGCGATATTGTGCATCTTTCGGCAGGTGATATGCTGCCTGCCGATGTACGCATTTTGGCAACTAAGGATTTTTTTGTCAGCCAGGCCAGCCTGACGGGCGAAAGCGAGCCGATTGAAAAAACGCCTAACGTGAGCGCGCAGAAGGAGAGTGTTACCGATTACAACAATATCGCCTTCATGGGCAGTAACGTAGTTTCCGGCAGTGCTACGGCGGTTGCCGTCTGCGTCGGTGACAATACACTGTTTGGCTCTATGGCATCCGCCGTTGCCGGGGAAGCAGTGGAAACGAGCTTCACTAAAGGTGTCAATGCTGTTTCCTGGGTACTGATACGCTTCATGCTGGTTATGGTTCCGTTGGTATTCTTCATCAACGGCATCACCAAGGGCGATTGGCTGGAGGCCTTCCTCTTCGGCATCTCTATTGCCGTCGGCCTGACGCCGGAGATGCTGCCGATGATTGTTACAACCTGTCTGGCTAAGGGCGCTGTTTCCATGAGTAAAAAGAAAACTATCGTCAAGAATCTCAATTCTATCCAAAACTTTGGCGCGATTGATATTCTCTGTACCGATAAAACAGGCACGCTGACGCAGGATAAGGTTGTACTGGAATATCATCTGAACGTTAACGGTGATGAGGATACAAGAGTATTGCGTCACGCCTATCTCAACAGCTATTTCCAGACAGGCTACAAAAATCTGATGGATCTGGCGATTATCAATAAGACGGAGGAGGCGGAAGCGGAGGATCCCAAGCTGCTCGACCTGTCTGAAAGTTATGTGAAGGTAGATGAAATTCCCTTTGACTTTACGCGCCGCCGCTTGACGACTGTGGTACAGGATAAAAACGGCAAAACGCAGATGGTGACGAAGGGCGCTGTGGAAGAAATGCTGGCCATTTGCAGCTATGCGGAGTGTGACGGCAGCGTGCAGCCGTTGACTGACGCTGTGCGCCGCCGCATCCTGCGGACTGTGGACGAGCTTAACGAAAAGGGTTTCCGTGTGCTGGCTATTGCCCAAAAGAGCAATCCTTCGCCTGTCGATGCCTTTGGCGTGAAGGATGAATGCGACATGGTGCTGCTTGGTTATCTGGCCTTCCTTGACCCGCCGAAGGAATCTACGGCAGCGGCTATTAAGGCCTTAAAAGAGCATGGTGTAACTACTAAAATTCTGACCGGTGACAATGATAAGGTAACCTATACTATCTGCAAGCAGGTTGGCTTGGAGGTCCGCAACATGCTGCTTGGTGCTGATATAGAGCAAATGACGGAAGCAGAGCTGGCGAAGGCAGCGGAATTTACGGACGTATTTGCCAAGCTGACGCCTGATCAGAAGGCGCGCGTTGTTTCTGTACTGCGTGAAAACGGTCATACCGTCGGCTTTATGGGCGATGGCATCAATGATGCTGCTGCGATGAAGGCTGCCGACATCGGCATTTCCGTAGATACTGCCGTAGACGTAGCCAAGGAATCGGCAGATATTATTTTGCTGGAAAAGGATTTACTGGTTTTGGAGCAGGGAATTATCGAAGGACGCAAGACCTATGCCAACATGATTAAGTATATCAAGATGACGGCCTCCTCCAACTTCGGCAACATGTTCTCGGTGTTGGCAGCGTCGGCGCTGCTGCCCTTCCTGCCGATGATGAGCGTGCATCTGATTTTCCTGAATCTGATTTACGATTTGTCCTGCACCGCCATTCCCTGGGATAACGTGGATGAGGAATTTATCGCCAAGCCCAGAAAGTGGGATGCCTCCAGCGTAGGGAATTTTATGATTTGGATAGGGCCGACAAGCTCCATCTTTGACTTTACTACCTACATTTTCATGTATTTTGTTTTCTGCCCGATGTTCGTGTCCAACGGCATTCTGTTTAACGATTTGCCGACCTATTACAGCGGTGCAGAGCTGCTTAACATGCAGGCGCAGTATATCGGTCTGTTCCAGGCAGGCTGGTTCGTGGAATCCATGTGGAGCCAGACGCTGGTTATTCATATGATCCGCACACCGAAGCTGCCGTTTATCCAAAGCCATGCTTCCGCGCCGGTAACACTGCTGACCATGGCAGGCATTGCCGTTCTGACGATTATTCCCTTTACCGGTTTAGGTACAGCGCTGGGCTTTGTGGCGCTGCCTGCTGCATATTTTGCTTATCTTATTCCCTGCATCCTGCTTTATATGGCACTTGCTACCAGCATGAAGAAGGCTTATGTACGTCATTACGGCGAACTGCTCTAAGGAGGTTTTACGATGAACTGGCAAGAAATTTGGCTGAATATTTTCGGACCGGGCAGCTGGCTTGGTCTTGATAAGGATTTTTGGATTGCGATGGCTGTAGTCGCTTTGATTGTAATTCTGATGAATATTGTTTTCTGGGGCATGCCCAAGAAGGCTTGAATTTGTTTTTGCTTGCAAGCATCTCTTTGATGATTCTCCGGTTAATATTTCGCTTAAGCAGGAAAAACCGCTCCCTCCTAAGAATTAAACAAATATCACCATGAACGGAGGGATGCTGCATGAACATTTACGTTTGGCGACACAACAAAACATATCACAGCCACAGTATGATTGACGAGCCCTGCGTCAACAGCGAATTTTATCTTGATGCGATTGCTGTTGTGCTGGCGCATGATTTGGAAGAAGCGCTGGCTAAGCTGGCGGAAGAAAACAAAGGCTGGCGGACCGAGGATCTTAGGCAGCTGCCGTGCAGTGTCTATCCTGCGGATAAGGCAGCAGTAATCTTTTCCGAGCTGCGCGGGATTATTCCGCATCTCTAAAAACAAAAAAGCCCGAATTCCCACATGAAATGTATGTGAGAATTTGGGCTTTTGCTTTATCTGCTTACCAGATGCTTTTTAAAATCGGCAGTAAAAGCGGTGCTAATATTGAGGTGCTGATGCCGGTAAGGGCAATCGCTACACCGCCGATGGCCAGCTGCACCGGGCTGACATTAGCGCAGACGCTGGTGCCGAGGCCGTGGCTGGAGGCGCCGATAGCGAGACCGGCAGCCAAATGATTTTTGATTCCCAGAAGACGCAACAGCTTGTGATTGAAGGTTGCACCCAGCATGCCGGTGAAGATAACAGCAGCGGTAGTCAACGCCGGAATACCGCCGATGGTTTTGGAAACGTCAATGGCGATTGGCGTTGTAATGGATTTGGGGATGAGCGAAAGCAGAACTTGCTCGCTGGTACCCATAGCCTTGCCACAGAAGTAAACGACGATGATAGCCGAAAGAGTTGCCAGGGTAACGCCGCCGGCGATAGCGCCTGCCTTGGCCATGATAATTTCACGGTTCTTGTACAGGGGCAGGGCCAGAGCGATAGTTGCCGGTCCTAAAAGAAAGTTGATAAATTCCGCACCGGCTTCGTACTGCTTGTACTCTACGCCGGGTGCCAGAACGATGACGGCGATGACCAGAGGGCAGGCGATAACGAAGGGCGGAATGATGTTCAGGCTGAAGCGGTCAATGATGATTTCGCTGATAGCGTACAGAATAACCGTCAGACCGATACCGAAGAGCGGTGAATTAAGTAAAGCGTCAGGAAAAAGCATCATTGACTCTCCTTTCCTTTGAGCATTGCTTCGATAAAGAAGGCTGTGACAGCCAAAACAACAACGCTGCAGACAACAATGGTAACGGTAATTGGCAGCAGCTCAGCTTTGATAACATCTACATATAATATAACGCTGACGCCTGCCGGTAAAAACAGCATACCCATTTTGGAAATCAGGATATCGCAGATGCCCTCGATGGAGCTTGCCGGAATAACGTTGCCGCAGAGAAGTGCCGTTAAAATCAGCATTCCCAAAAGAGCGGGCGGAAAGGGTACGCCGAGGGCGTTGATGATGAGCGTGGATACCCATTGCAAAAGCAGCAAAAAGGCGATACCGCGCAATAAGCTGGTAGGTGACATTTTGTTTCCTCCTCATATAAAACACGACAAATAATATAATTATAGACCTGTTGGTAGAAGTACGCATAAAGGTCAAAACGGCTGGGGTTAGCCGATGGTCTTTGAGGTTAAGAGTACTTGGCCGACAGAACGACATGCTATTAATATTGCCACAAAGCTAACAATATGTCAACAAAATGACGGTGATTTTTCACTAAATTAACACAGAAAATCATTTGACTTTTTGACTTTTACTGATATAATAGCAATTAGAAAGTGAATAGTGGTCCGGAAATGGAAAAGAGTCAACTCCATTCGCTTATTGACCGCTATTGAACCTGATAGAAGGAGGTGCAGCGTGATGAATGAACGCTACAGTGAAGAGGTAAAGGCTATATTGGAGGCTGCTCAGCAGCAGGCAGTTATGAACTATCACCAGGAGCTGACAACGGCACATGTTTTGGTAGCATTGTGCGGCAGCGACGGCTTCTTTAAATATTTGCTGCAGAGCCTGCACATTGATGAAAATGCTTTCAGCAAGGATGCTAAGGCTTTAGTACAAAAAATCCCCGGAGTCAAAGGTCAGGACCGTCAGCTGATGATGGGTACCGGCTTTGCCAGAGTAATGGCTATTCTGGGACAAGGTAAGGAAGAAATCGGTATCGGCCAGCTGGTTGCAGCTATGGCCAGTGACGGTGACAGCGATGTTGTATCGCTCTTCCGTAAATATGGTATAGATAAGAAAAAAGTTGAGGCGGCATTTATGCAGTATCAAAATAGCGAAGCAAATGATGAAACTAAAAAGACACTGGAAAAATACGGCCAGGATCTGACAGCAAAAGCTAAAGAAGGCAAGCTGGACCCGGTAATCGGACGTGATGAGGAAATCCGTCGTACGATTGAAATCCTTTCGCGTCGTAAGAAAAATAACCCGGTGCTTATTGGTGAGCCTGGCGTTGGTAAAACTGCCATCGTTGAAGGTCTGGCAAGACGTATTATTGCCGGCGATGTACCGGAAAGCCTGAAGAATAAAACCCTGTATGCTCTGGACCTGGCGGCTTTGGTTGCCGGTGCCAAATACCGTGGTGAATTCGAAGAGCGTCTGAAAAAGGTATTGAAGGCTGTCAGCGAAAGTGCCGGTCAGATTATCATGTTTATTGATGAGCTGCATACCGTTGTCGGTGCCGGTGCTGCCGAAGGCGCTATGGATGCAGGCAATATCCTGAAACCGATGCTGGCACGTGGCGAGCTGCGCTGCATAGGTGCAACTACGCTGAACGAATACCGTAAGTATATTGAAAAAGACAGTGCGCTGGAGCGTCGTTTCCAGCCGGTAATGGTTAAGGAGCCGAGCGTTGAAGATACAATTTCCATCCTGCGTGGTCTGCGTGAACGCTATGAGGTACATCATGGCGTGCGCATTAAAGACGCTGCCTTGGTTGCTGCTGCTGTGCTTTCTAACCGTTATATCAATGACCGTTTCTTACCTGATAAGGCTATTGACCTGGTAGATGAGGCTGCTGCCCGTCTGCGTACCGAAATTGATTCGCTGCCGACCGAGCTTGATGAAAGCAAACGTCGTATTCTGCAGCTGGAAATCGAAGCTCAGGCCTTGGGCAAAGAGGAGGACGCTCAGTCCAAGGATCGTTTGGCTAAGCTGAATGAGGAGCTGGCAAAGCTGCGTAAGGAAAATGACGAGCTTGTTAAACGCTGGGATGCAGAAAAGGCTTCTATTGCCCGCGTACGTGAGGTAAAGAAGGAAATTGATGCTGTGAAAAACCAGATGGAGCAGGCTGAGCGCGACTATGACCTGAATAAAATGGCTGAATTGAAATACGGCCGTCTGCCTGAGCTGCAGAAGGAATTGGCTGCTTTGTCCAAGAAGGATGAAAACGGCAATGACAATGTTATGCTCAAGGAAGAGGTTGACGAAGAGGATATCGCGAAGGTTGTCAGCACCTGGACCGGCATTCCTGTTGCCCGCTTAGGCACCGGTGAACGTGCTAAACTGGTTCACCTGGAGGAAATCCTGCACGAGCATGTTATCGGTCAGGATGAGGCAGTCAAGGCTGTCAGCGAGGCCGTTATCCGTGCGCGCGCCGGTATCAAGGATCCTAACCGTCCGATTGGCTCCTTTATCTTCCTTGGTCCTACCGGTGTCGGCAAGACTGAGCTCGCTAAGACCTTGGCAGAGGTACTCTTTGATGATGAACGCAACATGGTGCGTATCGATATGAGCGAATACATGGAGAAGCACACCGTATCTCGTCTGATCGGTGCGCCTCCGGGATACGTCGGTTATGATGAAGGCGGTCAGCTGACCGAGGCTGTACGCCGTCATCCGTACAGCGTAATCCTGCTGGACGAAATCGAAAAGGCACATGCAGATGTCTTTAACGTATTGCTGCAGGTTCTGGACGATGGCCGTCTGACTGATGGTAAAGGCCGTATCGTTGACTTCAAGAATACCCTGATTATCATGACCAGTAACCTTGGCAGCAGCGAGATTATGAAGGCGCAGGGCGCTATGGACAGAGAAAAGATTCAGCAGATGCTGATGAACTTCTTCCGTCCGGAATTCCTGAACCGTGTTGATGACATCGTTGTCTTCAAACCGCTGCAGGCAGAACAGATTAAGGAAATCGTTAAACTGGTACTGCATGAGCTGGGCGACCGTCTGAACAAGCAGCTTGAGCTGACGCTGACTTATACCGATGAGGCTGTTGCTTTCCTGGCAAAGGCCGGCTTTGATCCTGCCTTCGGTGCCCGTCCGTTGAAACGTCTGATTGTCCACACTGTTGAAAACATCCTGGGCAAGAAGATTGTTGCAGGCGAAATTAAAAATGGCGACAAGGTTGAGGTTGTATTGGTAAACGATGCAATTGACGTTGTAGTAAAATAAAACAGTTTTGGGTTTAAGCGCCCTCTGCTGCCGTGAAAGCGGCGGCGGAGGGTGCTTTTTTCTAAAATATATAAATAGGACTGTTATTGCGCAGCAGGTGGGGAAATGATACAATTAAAAGAGATGTTCAGTTAATGAGTTGCCAATGAATGACGTTTATAAAACGAGGTGAGCAAAATGAAATATACGTATGTAGAATTCGCTGATGGAACACTTGTTACTTTTAATGATATACGCAAGGATAAGAACGGTGAGCATATTGATGTTTATTTTGAACGTCCTGTAGATACCGGTTTTGACTATTTGCAGATTTCCTTGCCTGACTTAGATACAGCTTCTTTTGAGGGATACAGCGAGGCTGAAATAGAAGATTTAAAAGATTTCGCTGCTGATAATGCAGCCTTGATTTGGGAGATGGCACGCGAAGGAGGAGATCATCTTGCCAATGCTGTATAAGCTTTTAGGTTATACAATATATTTTTGGTCAGGTGATGCCGGTGAGCCGGTTCACGTACACGTTTGTAAAGGCAGGCCTACTGAAAATGCAACTAAAATGTGGGTTGGAGAACGTGTTATTTTAGAGCATAATAAAAGCAAAATTCCTGATGCCGATTTGCTGAAAATACTTCGCTTCGTATCTCAGAACAAAAAGAGAATCATTGAACAGTGGAATAAGCATTTTGGTGTATGAGTTTTTAGCATCTGTCTGGTGTCTGACAGGTGCTTTTTTCTTTACTCCGAAGTTTTCCGAACGATTTTCTAAAAAACTGTTAAAAAGTTCACAGTTTATTTGACGTTTACGCGTTGGATTGGTATAATTAAAGTGAATTATTTAAGTGATTGAGAACCCGGGTTAGATTTTGCACAGAATTTCGAAACTGAACAGCTTTCTGCTTGGGTTTTATTGTTTCTACAAGTAATTTTTGGGAGGTAGATTTCAATGAAAGTTGCAATTATCATGGGTAGTAATTCTGACTGGCCTGTACTTGAGGCTGCAGAAAAAACTCTGAAGGAGTTTGGCGTTGAAACTGAAGTAGTAGTTGCTTCCGCTCACCGTACTCCGGACGTAGTACAAAACTTTGCTAAGGGTGCCCGTGACCGTGGCGTAGAGGTAATTATTGCCGCAGCCGGCGCAGCTGCTCATCTGGGTGGTTTCATCGCTGCCTTTACTACCGTTCCTGTTATCGGTATTCCTATTAACGCAACACCGTTGGCCGGTATGGATGCACTGCTGAGCTTTGTACAGATGCCTTCCGGTGTACCTGTTGCAACGATGGCTATCAATGGTGCCAAGAATGCTGCATTGTTCGCAATTCAGATTCTTTCCGTAAAATATCCGGAGCTGGTAGAAAAGCTGGCAGAGCATCGTGCAACAATGCGTGAAGAAGTAAGAGCTAAGGGTGAAAAGCTGGCTTCCATGCGTGGCGTTCCTGCGCAGGAGTTTAAAGATTTACACCTGTAATAGTGAATAGTGGATAGTGAATAGATACTGACCACTAGTCACTAATCACTGATAACTAATAACTGATAACAAAAAACTAAAATTAAGGAGAAAAATTGTGGAGCAGATTTTCGAGGAGCAAAATTTTAGCGAGGACAAGCTGCATGAGGAGTGCGGCGTCTTTGGTATCTTCAGCCATAATGAGGATGTAGCACTCAACACCTATTGGGGACTGTATGCGCTGCAGCATCGTGGCCAGGAAAGTACCGGTATTGTTGTTACTGACGGCGAGCGTATGAAAATTAAAAAGGGCATGGGCCTGGTTGCCGATGTTTTCAAGGACGGCGTTGCTGATTTGCAGGGCTATGCCGCTATCGGCCACGTACGTTATTCCACCACCGGTGCCAGCATGCCGTATAACATTCAGCCGCTGAAGGTTTATTTTGACGGCGGTAACCTGGCGCTGAGCCATAACGGTAACCTGACTAATGCCGGTCAGCTGCGTGCTAACCTGGCTAAGGAAGGCGCAGTATTTAATACTACTGTTGACAGTGAGGTTGTATTGACCTTGATTGCCTACAGTGCACGTCCGACTATTGAAGAGCGTGTAGCAGAGGCTGTTAACCAGATTAAGGGCGCTTTTGCTATTCTGCTGTTGACTGATAATAAAATCATCGCTGTACGCGATCCTTACGGCTTCCGTCCGCTGGTACTCGGTAAGATGGAAAACGGCTGGTGCGTTGCTTCCGAATCCTGTGCTTTTGACTTGGTTGGTGCAGAGCTGGTACGCGATGTTAAGCCCGGCGAAATGATTATTATCGACAGCGATAACTCCGAACCGCGCAGCATGATGTGGGCTGAAAACAAACCGGCAAAGCCTGCGCACTGTATTTTTGAATATGTTTACTTTGCACGTAATGACAGTATTATCGACAACCAGTCTGTATATGATGCACGTATTCAGATGGGCCGCGAGCTGGCTAAGGAAACCCCTGATATTCATCCGGACATCGTTATTTCCGTTCCTGACAGTGGCACTCCGGCAGCAATCGGCTATGCTATGGAGGCCGGTGTTCCCTTCCTGGAAGGTCTTACCAAAAACCGTTATGTAGGCCGTACCTTTATCCAGCCTACACAAAAGCAACGTGCTAATGCAGTACGTCTGAAGCTGAATCCGGTACGCAGCGTTGTAGAAGGCAAATCTGTTGTTATGGTCGATGACTCCATTGTTCGCGGTACTACCAGCGGCAAAATCGTTAAGCTGCTGAAGGAAGCAGGCGCACGAGAGGTGCATGTATGCATTTCTTCTCCCCCGGTAACCGACAGCTGCTACTACGGTATTGATACCTCCGAGCGCAAGGAGCTGATTGCGGCACGCTGCACGGAAAATGAAATCTGCCGTTATATTGGGGCAGACAGCCTGCATTATATTTCTCTGGATGGCATGAAACGTGCTATTGATAAAATTGACCCCGAAGGTTTGTGCTGTGCTTGCTTCAGCGCTAAATACCCCGATAACGCAGATAGCGTAATCAAAGCAGAACCTGAAAGCATTATTGAATAACAGGAGGAAGGCTCATGAGCGAGGAAAAGAAACAACTTACTTATGCTGATGCCGGTGTAGATATTGATGCTGGTAATAAAGCAGTAGAATTAATGAAGGACAGCGTACGTGCTACCTACAGACCTGAGGTTATCGGTGATCTGGGCGGTTTCGGCGGCCTGTTTGCTTTAAACAGCGGCAAATACAAGGAGCCTGTGCTCGTCAGCGGTACTGACGGCGTAGGCACTAAGCTGAAGCTGGCTTTCATGGCTGATAAGCATGATACTATCGGTCAGGATGCTGTAGCAATGTGCGTTAACGATATTCTGGTACAAGGCGCAGAGCCCTTGTTCTTCCTGGATTACATTGCAGTAGATAAGGTTGATTCCCAAAAGGTTGCCAACATCGTTAAGGGTGTTGCCAATGCCTGCAAGGAAAGCGGCTGTGCTCTTATCGGCGGCGAAACTGCCGAAATGGCCGGCTTCTACTCCAAAGGCGAATACGATATCGCAGGCTTCTGCGTTGGCGTAGTTGAAAAGAGCAAGATGATTACCGGTGACAAGGTTAAAGCCGGCGACGTACTTTTGGGCCTGCCCTCCAGCGGTGTACACTCCAACGGCTTCTCCCTCGTGCGCAAAATCTGCTTTGAGGCTATGGGTTACACCATGGACACCGAAGTACCGGAATTTGGTTGCACCTTGGGCGAAAAGCTGCTGACTCCGACTCGTCTGTATCCGAAAACCTGCCTGCCGCTGATTGAAAACTTCGACCTGCACGGTATGGTACACATCACCGGCGGCGGCTTCTATGATAATATCCCCCGTATTCTTCCCGAAGACTGCGATGCTGAGGTAAATGCCGAAGCATGGGAAGTTCCTGTTGTCTTCAAAAAGCTGCAGGAATGGGGCAATGTGCCTTGGGCTGAAATGTACCGCACCTTCAACATGGGCGTAGGCATGGTACTGGTTGTTGACCCGTCTGAGGCTGACGCTGTACGTGCTCACCTGAAGGCTGAGGGCGAAACCTTCTATGAGCTGGGCAAGGTTGTTCCCGGCCACAAAGAAACGATTATGAAAGGCGGCGTTTTCGGTGCATAAAATCGGCGTACTTGTAAGCGGTCGCGGCAGCAATCTGCAGGCAATTATGGATCGTATCGCTGATGGCTATCTGCCGTTGGAAATTGCGGTTGTAATCAGCGACAAGCCTGATGCTTTTGCTTTGGAGCGTGCGCAAAAGGCCGATATCAAAACCGTTGCCGTAGAGCGTAAGGCTTGCGCTTCTAAAGAAGAATTTGAAGCAAAAATCAACGCTGCTCTGGAGGCAGAGGGCTGCGAGCTGGTAGTTCTCGCAGGCTTCATGCGTATTCTGAGCGCTGATTTCGTAAATAAATGGCAGCATAAGATTATCAACATCCATCCGGCGCTGCTCCCGAGCTTCCCCGGTCTGCACGGCCAGAAGCAGGCTGTGGATTACGGTGTAAAATTCAGCGGCTGCACTGTTCATTTTGTAGATGCAGGCACTGACAGCGGCCCGATTATCCTGCAGAAGGTTGTTCCTGTTATGGATGACGACACCGAGGATACTCTGGCTGACCGCATTCTGGTGCAGGAGCATATCGCAATGCCGGAGGCTTTAAAGCTTTGGGCAGAAGGAAAGCTGACAATCGAAGGCAGAAAGGTAAAGGTTAAAGCATGAAAATTAAAAGAGCATTATTAAGCGTTAGTGATAAAACCGGCATTGTAGAGCTGGCAAAATTCCTGAGTGATAACGGTGTAGAAATTATTTCTACCGGCGGCACCATGAAGGCTATTAAGGAAGCAGGCATTCCTGTAACCTATGTAAGTGATGTAACCGGCTTCCCCGAAATCATGGACGGCCGTGTAAAAACTCTGAATCCGAAAATTCATGGCGCAATCCTGGCTGTACGCAGCAATCCGGAGCATATGAAGGCTTTGGCTGAGCATGACATCACCCCGATTGACCTGGTTGTTGTTAACCTTTATCCCTTCCGTGAAACTGTTGCCAAACCCGGCGTAACCGAGGCTGAGGCTATTGAAAATATTGATATCGGCGGCCCGGCAATGGTACGTGCCAGCGCTAAAAACTTCAAGGATGTTGTTATCGTAACCTATCCCAGCCGTTACAAAGGCTTAATGGAAATGCTCGCTAAAGAAGGCGACGTTGATGCACGCACCCGCAAGGAGCTGGCATTGGAAGCCTTCACTCATACTGCTGAATACGATGCAATGATCAGCGAATATCTGAAGAAGCAACTGGAGAAATAACCATGAATATTTTATTAATCGGTGGCGGCGGCCGCGAACACGCTTTAGCGTGGAAGCTGGCGCAAAGCCCTAAGGTTGAAAAAATTTATGCTGCTCCCGGCAATCCGGGCATGGCACTGCTGCCTAAATGCGAATGCATTGCTCTGGATGTTGAAAATCTGGAGGGCGTAGCAGATTACGCTGAGGAAAAGAGCATTGACTTGACCGTTGTAGGTCCGGAAGCACCGCTTGTTGCAGGTCTTGCGGACGTTTGCAAACGCCGCGGTCTGCCGGTATTCGGTCCTTCTAAGGCTGCAGCGCAGCTGGAAGGCTCCAAGGCATTTTCCAAAGAGCTGATGGCAAAATACAATATTCCTACTGCTTTCTTCAAAATTTGCGAGGATATTGAAACTGCTAAGGCTTATGTTGAAGAAAAAGGTGCTCCTATCGTAGTTAAGGCCGATGGTCTTGCAGCTGGCAAGGGCGTTGTCGTTGCTATGACCAAACAGGAAGCACTTGACGCTATCGACGAAATGATGGCTGACCATAAATTCGGCAATGCAGGCGCACGCCTTGTTCTTGAAGAATACATGGAAGGCGAAGAAGCTTCTCTTCTGGCATTTACCGACGGCAAAACCATTGTGCCGATGATTGCTTCTCAGGACCACAAGCGCGTATTTGACGGCGATGAAGGCCCCAACACCGGCGGCATGGGCACCTATGCTCCCGCTCCGGTTATGACCGACGTGTTGCGCTTAAAAGCAACCGAGCTGATTCTGAAGCCCGTTATCGCTGCCATGGCTGAAGAAGGCATGCCGTATCAGGGCTGCCTCTATGCAGGCCTGATGATCAAGGGCGACAGCGTGAAGGTTGTAGAGTTCAACTGCCGCTTCGGTGACCCCGAAACTCAGGTCGTACTGCCGCTGCTTGACGGTGACCTGGCTGAAATTATGTTGGCTTGCGCTACCGGTACTCTTGACCAGGTAGACTTCGGCTGGTATGACAAGGCTGCTGTATGCGTAGTAATGGCTTCCGGCGGTTATCCCGAAAGCTATGCCAAGGGTATGGAAATTACCGGTCTGGCTGACGCTGCTGCAGATAAAGACGTTGTTGTTTTCCACGCAGGTACCAAAGCTGAGGGCGCTAAGGTTCTTACCAACGGCGGACGTGTGCTTGGTGTAACTGCCGTAGACGCAAATATCAAGGCTGCACGTGACCGTGCATATACTGCTGTAGAAAAAATTAATTTTAATGGCGCTTTTTGCAGAAAAGATATTGCATGGAGAGCCTTAAAGAGGTAAAATAGATAAAATACCTACTCGGACCGCAGAAAGGCAATTTTTTCAAGTAATTATGTTACATGATTAACAATTGCTTTGGCTGTGGTAAACAAAAAATTATTAAGAAAAGGATGATGAAAGAATGGCTTTTTATTATGATGAACCTGCTCACACATTTAGTGAGTACCTGTTAGTTCCCGGTTATTCCTCTGAAAAATGTATCCCCGCCAATGTAGACCTGCGTACGCCGCTGGTTAAATACAAAAAAGGTGAAGAGCCGGCAATTACTATGAACATCCCGATGGTTTCTGCTATCATGCAGGCTGTTTCCGGCGAAAAGCTGGCTGTAGCTCTTTCCAAAGAGGGCGGCGTTTCTTTCATCTATGGTTCTCAATCCGTAGAGGACGAAGCTGCTATGGTTGCTCGTGTTAAAGGCTATCGCGCAGGCTTTGTAAGCAGCGACTCCAATATCCGTCCGGACAGCACTCTGGCTGACATCCTGGCACTGAAGGAACGCACTGGTCACTCCACTGTTGCTGTTACCAGCGATGGTACCGCTAACGGCAAGCTGGAAGGCATTGTTACCAGCCGTGACTATCGTCCGAGCCGTATGTCTATGGATGCTAAGGTTCGTGACTTCATGACTCCGATTGACAAAATGGTTTATGCTCCGAAAGATACCACCCTGCAACAGGCTAACGATATCATCTGGGAGAAAAAACTCAACACTCTGCCTATCGTTGATGACGACGGCCGTATGCTGTACATGGTATTCCGTAAAGACTATGCAACTCATAAGGAATATCCGTTGGAGCTGCTGGACAGCAAAAAACGTCACATCGTTGGCGCAGGTATCAACACCCGCGACTATGCTGAGCGTGTTCCCGCATTGATTGATGCAGGCGTAGACGTACTCTGCATTGACTCCTCCGAAGGCTACAGCGCATGGCAGAAAATCACCCTGGACTGGATCCGTGAGCACTACGGTGACAGCGTTAAGGTTGGCGCAGGCAACGTAGTAGACGCTGAAGGCTTCCGCTTCCTGGCTGAGGCTGGCGCTGACTTCATTAAAGTTGGTATCGGCGGCGGTTCTATCTGCATTACCCGTGAACAAAAAGGTATCGGCCGTGGCCAGGCAACTGCTTTGATTGATGTTTGCAAGGCTCGTGACGAATACTTCGAAGAAACCGGCGTATACATTCCTGTATGCTCCGACGGTGGTATCGTTTATGACTACCACATGACTCTGGCTCTGGCTATGGGCGCTGACTTCATGATGCTGGGCCGTTATTTCGCTCGTTTCGACGAAAGCCCGACCAACAAGGTTAACATTAACGGCACCTACATGAAGGAATACTGGGGCGAAGGTTCCAGCCGTGCACGTAACTGGCAACGTTATGACATGGGCGGCGCAGCTAAGCTGTCCTTTGAAGAAGGCGTTGATTCCTACGTTCCGTACGCAGGCAGCCTGAAGGATAACGTAAACCTGACCTTGGCTAAGGTTCGTTCCACCATGTGCAACTGCGGTGCTCTGAACATCCGCGAGCTGCAGGAGAAGGCTAAGCTGACTCTGGTTTCCGCAACCAGCTTGGTTGAAGGCGGCGCACATGACGTTATGCTGAAAGAAAACTCCAACAGCAACTATCCTAAATAATGTAATCTAGACTTACCGAGAGCTGTCGCTTACGCGACAGCTCTTTTTAGGTGGCTTTAGCACTTGACGTACAACTGTGTGAAAGTTGTTGATTGTTATATCAAATCTTTCATTCAGATATACAATGGCAAGTGTTCAAGTCACCATTGTAAAGAAATGATAGATACATTAATAGCAAGTCTTTCATTGACTGTTGTTCTGTAGCGGTTGTATAATAATTTAAATAATGCAGTTGTTAGAAGAAGTTAAAGAGAAGAAAAATTAGTAGATGGAAGATTTTAATGAAATGTTTTTGATTGTATTTATACACAGATTAGGTTTAACATTACATTAGAACCAGGTGTGAGCAAGGTAATAAAAGTAAGTGAAGAACCAGTTGTTGGAAAGAGCAAAATCTGTTGGATAAAGCGCTTTGATGGCTAATTAGGATTAAGCTAGATAATATGAACCTATTGTTGAACCAATAATTATTATGAATAAACGGTGTACAGATATGCTTTTTATATAATATAGAATGTTTTAGTAAAATCAAGTAGTTTGAAGGTAATTATATATTGTATATTGGCTTTTTGAAATGTAGAATAAATCTAATAGTAAATGGAGAGATTATTATGTATTGCTTATATTGTGGAAATCTATTGCCATCTGATGCTCGCTTTTGTTCTAAATGTGGTAAAAGTTTAATACAAACTAATACGCATGCGCAAAATCTCGCAGTTGGAGTAGTATGTCCAGAGTGCGGTTCGCCTTTAAGAATAGTCGGACAAGGTTTTGTATGTGTTTCTAATATATGCAACTACAGATATAATGTTTATCCCGTAACAGCCAAAATAACTTCGAGTAGAACTACAAATAGTGTAAATACTGTTCGGCCAATCAATTATGCAGGGAAATATGGCGCGTCAATTGTCAAATTTAAGACTATAACAATAACAGACGAGGGCGTTAATCTTAATGGGACGTTTATACCAGTAAATGAAATTACAGGATTTCAATTCAAAGCTAGGAAAAATAGAATGACATTTTATTACGGACATTTACCATGGCAGGCACCGAGGATACAGCATATAATAAATTGTTTTCTATTCCTATGGGAAATACGTACGAAGGTAGTGTAACTAGAAACGGAAAGTATAATTTTGATAGTAATACTAATGAGAAAACAAATCTAACTTTTTCGTCTAGTGATTATAGCGGATTTGTAGAAAGTGTATGGAGATTATGCTCACATCGTATTATGAAAAAAATTTTAGAAGACCTTGGAAGGGGTTCTGAGGTGAAGATTGGTGAATATTCTTCGTTGTTTGATACAGGTGTTAAAATGATTAAGCCTAGATTTTTTAATAAAAATGAAGAATATTTTTATTCTTGGGAAGATGTAAGAAAGCATATGATATTAGGTTACATTGACGGTAAATTCACATTTGAAGTTGATAATGTAGAATATATGGGAGGACATTTATCTGAGCAAATGGGATTTCTATTTCATGATAATGCGAATATTTTAGAAGAATTTTTGATGTATGCTAGTAAACATAGGATATACAGATTAAGTGAGTTATTATAAACTTACAAAAGTGTATATTTGGAGAGTGTCAGAAATATTTATAATATTAGTATAAAAATCATAGAAGTGTCTATAAAAACAGTTACTTTCTTATGCTTAGTGTGCTTGAAAATAGGTTGAATTTATCCTAGAATTTAGATATAATGTATATGAGGATTGAGATAGGAGGTTTTGATATGAACATTAACACTAATAATATGGTTTCTATTACAGAGGCTAATCAAAATTTTTCTAGAGTGGCGCGTATGGTTGATGAAAATGGTTCTGTGCTTGTTTTAAAGAATAATGCTCCGCGTTATCTGATTATAGAGTATAGCATTGCAGAAAAAGAAGAGATTGCTGCAGATGAAGATGTAATGGAACTGTCTAAACGTTTGCTTACACAAAATATGGAAGCCTATAAGGTATTAGCAAAATGAAGGTTTTATCTCGAGAGCAAGTTTTAAATTTGCATTCTCAGCTTATTGCAGCTACTGGAGGAACTGATGGAGTAAGGGATTATGCTTTATTAGATTCAGCTCTACAAGCGCCATTTCAGGGATTTGCTGGGGTTGATATATATCCGACAGTGCAACAGAAAGCAGCACGATTAGCTTATGGTTTGATAAAAAATCATGCGTTTATTGATGGAAATAAGCGTGTCGGTGCGCATGCTTTGCTGATATTTTTGCTTTTGAATAAAATCAATTTAGAATATACTCAGCAAGAATTGATAGATATAGTTTTGGCAGTTGCTGCTAGTGAATGTGAGATAGATGATTTAGTGCGTTGGATTTTAGTTCATCAGTTGTAAGAATATCATTTTGATGAGCATAAGCTAGTGACTTACCGAGATTTGACGCTTACGAAATTTACACAAAACTATTGACAGTACCAAACAAAGCTCCCCTGAACGAATCGTTCAGGGGAGCCTGTCTGTTTTTCAGCGAAGTTTCGCTGTTATATTACCTTGTAAAGCTGAAAGCCTTGCGTATCGCAGGAAACCAGCTTGTAGTTGATTCCTTCGCGCAATCCTTCAAAAACGGGAATGTGGTTTTCACCGTGAATGTGGCCGTAGACACAGTGCTGTACACCGTACTGCAGCATAAGATTAGTAAAGCAGGTGTGCTCCGTGCGTGCAAAGAGCGGCGGATAGTGAAAGGCCGTAATTATCTGCTGCGCCTGCATTTTATGTGCCTTCTGCAGGGAAAGCTCCAGGCGGATTCCCTCGCGGTTATAGATTTTTCTGTCGGCGTCACTGAAGCTTTCGGACGAAGGCAGCAGCCATCCGCGGGTGCCGCAGACAGCAATATCCTCTGACATAATGCAGTCGTTCTGCAGAAATTCAAAATGAGCGCCGTAACGCTGCTGCATTTTGCTCAAGCTGCTCCACCAGTAATCATGGTTGCCGCGCAGCAGCAGCTTGCGACCGGGAAACTGCGCCAGCCAGTCTAAATCCTGTGCTGCTTCTTCCAAAGTCATGGCCCAGGAAATGTCACCGCAGACAATGACTGTATCCTGTGCGGTTACGGTGTTTTGCCAATTAGCGGCAACCTTTTCCTTATGGTTGCGCCAATGCTCGCCGAAAACCTCCATAGGCTTGCTTGCCGGTTCGCCTGATAAATGCAGGTCACCTATTGCGTAAATATGCATAATAATATCACCTGTAAGTGTTAAATTTGTTCTTACGCTTTGCTCAGCAGGAAGCGTGCTAAGGCCGGAACATCAGAAACATAGTAATCGGCACCTGCCTCCGACAGCTCCTCGTAGCTGCCGAAGCCGAAGCCTGCGCCGATGCAGGCGATACCGTTTGCGTGAGCTGCAAGAACGTCCTCACGGCGGTCGCCGATAAGTGCTACAGTCTTTTTAGCTTCGGGCGTAGTGAGCTGCCATTTTTCCAGAGCAGCGGCAACTACCAAAGCTTTTTTGTCTGTTTTGCCGTCCAGGCTGCAGCCGGTGATATCTTCCAGATAGGGATTAAAGCCAAAGCGTTCGGCAATTCGCAGCGCAAAAACTTCCGGTTTGGCGGTAGCCATGCCGAGGCGGCGGCCATCCTGCTGCAGGTCAGCCAATAATTCCATGATACCGGGATAAACCTTGTTTTCCCAGATACCGATATCGGTGTAGCGTTCGCGATATTTTTCTACGCCGATTTCAGCCTGCTCTCTGGTCATGCCGTAATATTTGATAAAGCTGTCGCGCAAAGGCGGACCGATGAAAACCTCCAGCTTTTTTAAATCAGGCTCTTCGATATTTTGAGCGCGCAGGGCGTATTGTACGCATTTTGTGATACCCTCGGCGGAATTTGTCAGGGTACCGTCTAAATCAAAAAGTAAATTTTGAAACATTTATTGCTCCTTATTCGCTTCAATAGAATTTTTTTGGACTTGTATAACTGATTATAACACACTTTAGCAATTTAGTGATACAATAATGGTTATTAGAGACAGATAGATTTCATGAGGGGGAATAAAAAATGACAATTAAGCTTTTTGAAAATAATTCTTTGCTCAAACAGTGCATGGCGAAGGTTATAGCCTGCACGCCCAAGGATGGCAAATATCTGGTTGAGCTTGACCAGACTGTTTTCTTCCCGGAGGGCGGCGGTCAGCTGAGTGACAGAGGTAAGCTGGCTGATGCTGTTGTAAGCCATGTAAGCGAAAATGACGGTCACATTTACCATGAGTGCGATAAGCCGTTGGAGGTTGGCGCTGATGTAGAGGCTGTGTTGGACTGGCCTGTGCGTCTGGACAGAATGCAGCAGCATTTTGGCGAGCATCTTTTGTCCTACGCTTGCTGGAAGCTGTTTAAGGCCAACAATATCGGCTTCCATATGAATGAGGACGATGTTTTCATTGACCTTGATAAGGAGCTGACGGACGAGGAGCTGCTGCAGGCAGAATTATATACGAATGAAATCATCTGGGAGAATCGCCCGGTACATATCAGCTATATGGACAGCACAGAGGCTGTCAAGCTGAAGGATAAAATGCGTAAGTTCAACAGCAAGCTGACAGGCACGCTGCGTATCGTTTCCGTTGAGGATGCCGATATCTGTACCTGCTGCGGTACGCATCCACCATTTACAGGGATACTGGGCAGTGTTAAGGTCATCCGTCATGAAAAGCATAAGGGTGGTTGCCGCGTAGAGTTTGTCTGCGGCCGCAGAGCACTGCTTGATGCGGACGCCAAGAACAGCATATTACTTAGCGTCGCTGCAAGTCTTTCCGTAAAGCCTGAGCAGGTGTCTGCTGCCGTAAATAAGCAGAAAAATGATTTGCTTGCACAGCTTGACATTGCCAAGAGCAAGCTGCTGAAGATTGAAGAGGAAAAGCTACAGGAAACATATGCTGCTGCGCCGGTGAATGCTGAGGGTGTCAAGGTTTTGGCTTTGCCTATGGAAGGTCACGATGCCAAGGATATCAAAGCCTTTTTGCCGAAGGTTACCGCACTGGAAAACACGATGAGCCTTTTGGTAGCAGTGCAGCCTGAGCGCATCAGCTACGCAGTTGCTTTGGGCATGGATACTGCAGGCGATTGCCGTAGCGTTATCAAGCTGCTTAACGAAGCCTTTGGCGGTCGTGGCGGCGGTAAGAGCGATTGTGCACAGGGCGGTGCGGATTATTGCGCCGACTGGCAGGAAAAGCTGCAGAGCGTTGTAGAAAAACTGAAGTAAAAAGCGTAAAATAAAAAGACGGTCGAGCGACCGTCTTTTTATTTTCGTCTACACGTAAGTAATTTTGCTTACAATATAACAAAAGACCGACATTAGAGGTCAATGTCAGCCTTTTGTCAAATAACAGCAATCAACAGAGAGGGCTGACACACCACTGTCAGAGTCTCTCTTTGTCTTTATTATAGCAAATTTATGTTTTCTGTCAAGCTTACAGCTCATTAATCATAGCAATGAGTCTGTCAACCTCTTCGTCCTTGGTTGCCCAACTGGTGCAGATGCGCACGCTGTAATTGCCGTCCTCCAGGTAAGCAATATGGCTGAGAGCAAATTTTTCGCTCAGCTTTTCAAACTGCGCCGGAGTCATGATAACAAATTGTTGGTTGGTGGGGGATTCGGTAACGAACTTGAAGCCTTTGGCTAACAGTGCATCACGGATTTTCAGCGCCTGCAGTGTGCCTTTACCGCAGATTTTGCTGTAAAGGTCATCTTTCATAATTGCGCCGAACTGTACGCCGAGCAGACGTCCTTTGGCCATGATAGAACCGCATTGTTTAGCGATAGTGCGGAAGTCGGGCTTGAGTGCATCGTTCAAAATAACAACTGCTTCGCCGAAGAGCAGGCCGCATTTGGTGCCGCCGATATAGAAAACGTCGCAGTTTGCTGCTAAATCTGCTGCAGTCATATCGTTGTCGGGAGCACCGAGAACATAGCCTAAGCGTGCACCGTCAACAAAGAGGTAAAGACCGCAGTCCTTGCAGGCCTGATATAAATCCTGCAGCTCTTTTTTGCTGTACATGCTGCCGATTTCAGTCGGTTGGGAGATATAAACCATTTTCGGCTGTGCCCAATGCTCACGGCTTGGATCAGTATCGTACATTTTCCATTCGTGGCGGATTTGCTCTGCGGTTAGCTTGCCGTCCTCGCTCGGAAGTGGCAGTACGCGGTGGCCTACATGCTCAATAGCACCGGCCTCATGCGTATTAATATGGCTGGGAACAGCGCCGTAAACAGCCTGATGCGGACGTAATGCAGCGCAGATAACCGTCAGGTTGGTTTGGGTGCCGCCAACGAGAAAATGTACGTCAGCGTTCGGGCAGGCGAAGGCTTCTCTAATCAATTTGCGTGCTTCGTCGCAGTATGGATCAAGGCCGTAGCCGTCAGTCTGTTCCATGTTGGTTTGCACGAGTTTTTCAAGGACTGCGAGATGGCAGCCTTCTGTGTAGTCACTGTTAAAACGATAAGTCATTTACAATCACCCTCAATTTTAAAATTTTATATGTGTACTTTGGAGTTTAACTGTGTAAAGGCTCTCCCAGAGGAGAGGCTGTTACAAAAATTCCAAGACTTTCTTACTTCTTGCCTAAAATTTTCTTGCCTACGAATTCATACAACACAGGCAGCAGGGAAAAGACAACGATGCCTAGAGTTACCAGTGTGAAATTATGCTTGATGGCAGGGATATTGCCGAAGAAATAACCGCCGCCGACGAAGAGAAATACCCACACTACAGCACCGATGACATTGTAATGAGCAAAGGTCAGGTAGTGCATTTTGCCGATGCCGGCAACGAAGGGTGCGAAGGTGCGGACAATCGGCACGAAGCGGGCCAGAAAAATAGCCTTATGACCATGCTTGTCATAAAAAGCGCTGGCCTTGTCGACATGCTCCTTCTTGATGATGTTCTTCTTAATCATGTGCATACCGAGATGCTCACCTATCATATAATTGCAGGCGTCACCCAGTACAGCCGAAACTAAAAAGATGGGCACGATAATTTTAATATCCATGCCTTCGGGTGCGGCAGCGGCAAGGGCGCCACAGGCGAAAAGCAGCGAATCGCCCGGTAAAAATGGGGTAACTACCAGACCGGTTTCGCAGAACACTACCATGAACAGGATAGCGTAAATCAGATGACCGTAGGCCATCATAATTTCCGGCAGGTGCTTGTCCAGGTGAAGAATTAAATCGATAAAATACATTGCGTATGCTTCCATAAAAATTTCCTTTCTTAACCTTGAGTCATATAAAATAATTTTAACACAAAAAACCGAACGTTGTAAGAGAATTTTAAGCCGAAAATGTGATTTTTCCCTTAAATATGTGGTAAAATAGAAGCTATAAGGTTGTAATGTACAAGTTGTAACAATTATTTAGATAAGGAGTGTTTTCTTTGGACCAAGAATTATGTTGGTGTGGCAGCGGTAAAGCATATGCAGATTGCCACAAAATGAATGATGCCAAAATTGCGTTGCTGCAGGCTCAGGGCTGCGAGGTTCCTGACCGCGATATGATTAAAACCCCGGAGCAGATTGCAGGTATTCGTGCAGCTTGCAAAATCAATACCGGTGTATTGGATGAGGTTGCCAAATATATTAAGGCCGGTATGACTACTGCTGATATCGACAGAATCGTTTACGAATATACAGTAGCGCATAACGCTATTCCTGCACCGTTGGGTTATGAGGGCTTCCCGAAGAGCGTGTGCACCTCTATCAATGACCAGGTTTGCCATGGCATTCCCAGCGAGCATGACGTGCTGCGCAGCGGTGATATTGTTAACGTAGACGTTTCTACTATCTACAATGGTTATTATGCCGACGCATCCCGTATGTTTATGATTGGCAAGGTTGCTAAGCCGGCGGCAGATTTGGTTGCGATTACCAAGCAATGCCTGCTGCGCGGTATTGAAGCAGCTCAGCCTTGGGGTTTCTTGGGAGATATCGGCGCTGCTGTTTCCAAGCTGGCACATAAGCATGGCTATTCCGTTGTCGAAGAATTCGGCGGCCACGGCGTTGGTGTAGAATTCCACGAGGACCCGTTCGTCTGCCATGTAGGCAAGCGCAAAACCGGTATGGTGCTTGTACCGGGAATGATTTTTACTATTGAGCCGATGATTAACATGGGCCACAGAGATATCTTTGTTGACGAGGCTAACAACTGGACTGTTTATACCTGTGACGGCAGTCTTTCCGCTCAATGGGAGCACCAGATCCTGATTACCGAAAACGGTCCGGAGATTTTGAGTTATTAATGGCTTGACGGCTGTGCAGGCAGCCTTAATCTTTATTATTGTGCCCGGGCCCTGCAGCTTGGGCAAATAGATAGCATAGGAGGCTATAATAATGACAGACTTTTTGGAAAAAACATTCCGCCTGAAGGAACATCAGACGGATGTCCGCACAGAAATTCTTGCCGGTATCACCACCTTTATGACAATGGCTTATATTTTGGCCGTTAACCCCGGTATTTTAAGTGCTGCCGGTATGGATGCCGGTGCAGTATTTACCGCTACTGCTTTGGGTGCTTGTCTTGGTACTCTGCTCATGGCGCTGTTCTCTAACTATCCATTTGCTCTTGCTCCGGGTATGGGCCTGAACGCCTTTTTTGCTTATACTGTTGTAGGACAGATGGGTTACAGCTGGCAGATTGCGTTGGCAGCAGTTTTTGTCGAAGGTATTCTGTTCATTGTTCTGTCCCTGACTAAGGTGCGCGAAGCGTTGTTCAACTCCATTCCGCCTGCACTTAAGTTCGGCGTTACCAGCGGTATCGGTCTGTTCATTACCTTTATCGGCCTGCAGAATTCCAAGCTCGTTGTTGCGGGACCTACTCTTGTTGGTTTGTATCCGTTTAAAGCTGCTTTGGCAGATGGTACCTTCTGCTCTACCGGTATTGGTGCTTTGCTGGCACTTATCGGTATTCTGCTGACTGCGGTAATGATGACGAAAAAGGTTCCCGGCGGTATCCTTGTTGGTATTCTGGTTACCTGGGGCTTAGGCATGATTTGCGAGCTGACCGGTATTTATGTACCGAATCCGAAGCTTGGTATGTTCTCCGTTATGCCCAGCTTTGCTAACGGCATTTCCGTTCCCAGCCTGGCACCTACCTTCATGCAGCTGGACTTCAGTGCTATCTTCACCTTTAACTTCATTACAATTATGCTTTCCTTTATGTTTGTAGATTTGTTTGATACCCTTGGCACTCTGATTGGTGTTGCTTCCAAGGCTAAAATGCTGGACAAGGACGGCAAGCTGCCGAAAATCGAAGGCGCTCTGCTGGCTGACTCCATCGCTACTACCGGTGGTGCGTTGCTGGGTACTTCCACCGTTACTACCTTCGTAGAAAGCAGCGCCGGTGTTGCTGTCGGCGGCCGTACCGGTCTTACTGCTGTTACTGCAGCAATTCTGTTCTTCCTCAGCTTGTTCTTTGCACCGATTTTCCTGGCAATTCCTGCCTTTGCTACCGCTCCGGCACTGGTAATTGTAGGCTTTTTGATGGTAAGCAGCCTGCTGAATGTAGACTTTGATGATATGACCGAAGCTATTCCTGCTTTTATCGCAGCAGTAGCAATGCCCTTTATGTATTCTATCTCCGAAGGTATTTCCATGGGCGTTATCTCCTATGTGGCAATTAACCTGCTCAGCGGTGAATACAAAAACAAAAAAACCAGCTGGATTGTATATGTGCTGGCAGTAATCTTTATCCTGAAATATATTTACGTGTAAAAGGATTGAGGTAATAAATATGATGGACCGTGTAAGAGCGGTCGCACTCGGAAACAGCCCTGCTGATATTCTTTTAAAGAACGGCAGGGTTGTTGACGTGCTGACCGAAACAATTTATGAAGCTGATGTTGCTATCGCCGAGGGCGTTATCGCCGGTGTCGGCAGCTATGACAAGGCAGAAAAAATCGTCGACCTGCAGGGAGCATATGTTGCGCCCGGTCTGATTAATGCACATTGCCATGTGGAAAGCTCGATGGCCGTACCGGAGCATTATTGCGCCGAGGAGCTGCGCTGGGGTGTAACCACGCTGATTACCGACCCGCACGAGATTGCTAACGTAGCGGGTGCAGCGGGTATTCACTATATGCTGGAGGGCGGCGGACAGATGCCGCTGAACTATTATGTGAACCTGCCGAGCTGCGTGCCTGCGACACGCTTTGAGCACAGCGGCTGCGTTATGGATGCACGCGATATGATTAAGCTAGTCAATGAGCCTGGTGTACTGGGCATGGGCGAGATGATGAACGTGCCCGGCGTTATTTATAATTCCGCTGAGGTACAGAAAAAGCTGGACCTGTTCCAAAGTTTGGGCCGCGTAATCGACGGCCATGCACCCTGCGTGCGTGGCAAGGAGCTGGCTGCCTACGTTGCCAGCGGCATTGATACCGACCATGAGAGCATCAGCTGGGATGAGGCGAAGGAAAAGCTGCGCAACGGTCTGGCAGTGTTGGTGCGCGAGGGCAGTGCTTCGCGTAATCTGACGGCAATTTTGCGCGGCGTTATTGATGAGGGAATTGATGTAAGCAGTCTGGCTTTCTGTACCGATGATAAGCATCTTGCTGACATCCGCCACGAGGGCACCATCCGTCACTGCGTACAAATGGCGATAGAATTAGGCATGGAGCCTGTGCGTGCTTTGCGCCTGGCAACTATCAACGCTGCACGTATTTACGGCCTGCATCGCGTGGGTGCTGTTGCTCCCGGCTGGCAGGCAGATTTGGTAGTTTTTGACAACCTGCAAAGCCTGAAACCGCAGGCTGTTTTCCATAAGGGTGCAGATGCGCTCAAGGCTTGCGAAAAGATTACGCCTGTTACTCCCAATGCCAGCCTGCAGGGCAGCGTGAAGCCTGCAGCCTTTGATGTGGAAACCTTCGCTTTATCGCATTTTGCAGATGACAGGGAATATCCGGTTATCACTATGCTTCCCGGTGAAATTTTTACCGAGAAGAGTACCATTATGGGCAAGAATATTGCCGCTGCATTGGCAAGCGGCGATGTGTATCTGATTGCCGTACTGGAAAGACATCACGGCACCGGTAATGTAGGACTTGGCCTCTTGCGTGGCTACGGCCTGAAGGACGGCGCGGTAGCGACAACTGTGGCACACGATTCGCATAACCTGATTGTTATCGGCACAAGTCCGGAAGCAATGAATGCTGCCGCTAAGGAGCTGGTACGCGTACAGGGCGGTTATACATTGGTCAAGGGTACCGAGGTTATCGATACACTGCCGCTGAATATCTGCGGCCTGATGAGCAGCGCACCTGCCGAGGAGCTTATCGGCAGTCTTGATGAAATTGCGGCGAAGGCACATGCGCAGGGAGTTTTAGACGGCATCGATCCGTTCATCAGCCTGAGCTTTATGGCGTTGCCGGTTATTCCCAAGCTGCGCATTACGGATATGGGCATGTTCGACACGGAAAAATTTGAATTTATAAAATAGAGATATTTGAGGGGAAAGAAATGCATAAACTTGTATCACAATTAGTTGTTTACCGCAACCTGCCGGCGGATAATTTGCTGGAGCCGTTGGCAGATATCTGCGCTGAATTTGCAGCGGGTGATTATAACCGCGAGGAACTGACAGCGGAAATCTACGAGCAGGTACATAAGCTGCTTGATATCGGCACCGTTTATGGTTTTGACAAAAATCTTTGGCATAACTATCTGGCCTATTTGCTCGTCAGCTGTGAAAATCCCTTTGCCATTACCTGCGAAAAGGTTGGGGCCTGTGATGGCAGTGTCAACCTGTTTGCCAAGCATGACTTCCAAATCTTTCGGCAGCTTTTTGCCTATGATTTCAGCGAGCTGGAGCGTGCGTTGAAAATTAACTGCTTTTCGCTAATCAGCAATTACCATGCAGTGGTGAAGCAGGAGCGCCGCTACAATAAAAATATCAGCGACAAGGTGCAGGCGCTCAGCGCCGCTTTGGAAGGTGCTGCCGATGCTGAGGAGTTTTTTGCCTGCGTTACAAAATTCTACCATGATTACGGCGTGGGCAAGCTGGGCCTGAACAAGGCTTTCCGCATAGCGGAGGCACAGCAGGGCGAGCCGGAGCTGGTGCCGATATCCAATACAGAGCAGATTACCTTTGCTGATCTCATCGGTTATGAGGACCAGAAGCAGCGCTTGCTGGAAAATACGGCAGCCTTTGTAGCAGGTCGCCCGGCAAATAACGTGCTGCTTTTCGGCGACAGTGGTACAGGAAAATCCAGCAGTATTAAGGCGCTGATTAACAAATATTACGATCAGGGCCTGCGGATGATTGAAATCTACAAGCATCAGTTCCGCGACCTGGCGCAGGTGATTGCCCAAATCAAGAACCGCAACTACCGCTTCATTATTTATATGGATGATTTGTCATTCGAGGAATTTGAAATCGAATACAAATATCTGAAGGCTATCATCGAAGGCGGCCTGGAGGTACGTCCGGATAATATTTTGATTTATGCTACTTCAAATCGCAGACATCTGATTAACGAAACGTGGAAGGACCGCAACGATGTAACGCAGGAGGACGGTATCTATAAGTCGGATACGATGCAGGAAAAGCTTTCTCTGGTCAACCGCTTCGGCTGTACGATTTATTATGGTCAGCCTACGCAGAAGGAATACTACAAAATCGTCTGTGAGCTGGCTAAAAAGCAGGGACTGGAGCTTGACGATGATTTCCTTTGTGCCGAAGCGCGTAAGTGGGAGCTGCATCACGGCGGCATTTCCGGACGTACAGCGCAGCAGTTTATTAATTATCTGCAGGGTGTTGCCGATTTTAGTAAAAAATAGCTTGCGTTTACTTGTAGGATATGTTACACTAATCTAGTGTTAATGCAAGCCGCTTTGCCAAGCAAGGCAGCTTCTAAATTATGAATATAATGTTCTTAGCAAAGAGAGGTGTAAAGAATGAAAGAAAAGATTCATCCGAATTACGGTGAAGTTACTGCTACCTGCGCATGTGGTGCAAGCTTCGTAACTGGTAGCACTAAGAAAGAATTACGCGTGGATGTTTGCTCTAAATGCCATCCATTCTTCACTGGTCAACAACGTAACGTAGCTGCTCGTGGTCGTATCGAGAAGTTCAACAAACGTTACAACAAAGAACAATAATCTATACAATAAGGCAGAGCTTGCACATGCGGGTTCTGCTTTATTTAGTTTTACGGAGTATATCTATGAGCACGAAAAAATTATCTGTAGGCGGACAAGCCGTAATTGAGGGCGTTATGATGCGCGGACCGCATAAGGTAGCCGTTGCCGTACGTCAACCTGACGGAGAAATTGCCGTGGATGTAAATCCTGTCAACAGTATCCGTGATAAATATCCTATTTTGAAAAAACCGCTGCTTCGCGGCGTTATTGCTTTATTTGAATCATTATATGACGGTATCAAAGCCTTGGCCTATTCGGCACAGGTTTCCGGCGAAGAGGACGAGCAGCTGACGGGCAAGGAAATGGCAATGACTATTGCTACCTCCGTATTGCTGGCTGTCGGTCTGTTTATTGTTATCCCGACCTGGTCGATGCGTTTTCTGCATGAGCTGACTGAGGATCCGATGATGCTCAACCTGGCTGAGGGCGTGCTGCGTATGGTTATTTTCCTGGCCTATATTGCAGCAATTTCCTCTATGGAGGATATTCAGCGTGTATTCCAATATCATGGTGCGGAGCACAAAACTATTTATACCTATGAGGCAGGATTACCGTTGCGTGTAGAAAATGTGCGTCCGTTCAGCACGCTGCACCCGCGCTGCGGCACCAACTTTCTGATGATTGTCATGCTGATAAGCATGTTTATTTTTACCTTCCTGGGCTGGCCCAGTCTGCTGGAGCGCATTGCTTCCCGCGTAGTGCTGATGCCGGTAATTGCGGGCGTCAGCTATGAGATTATTCGTTTTGCCGGAGCTCATAACGATAATAAGCTGGTGCATATGGCAATTATGCCGGGACTTTTGCTGCAGAAGCTGACTACACGTCAGCCTGATGACAGCCAGATTGAGGTGGCGATTGCTTCGCTGAAGGCAGTGCTGCCGCCTGAAGAAATTATAGAGTAAAATACTTGAGAGGAGAATTTCTAATGCTCGACAAATTGCAGGCACTAGAAGACAGATATTTAGACTTAGAGGCAAAAATCAGTGACCCCGAGGTTATTGCCGACCAGACCAACTGGCTGAAAGCTACCAAAGCGCATGCTAAGCTGGAGCCGATTGTTACCGCTTACCGTGAATACCGCGATATGATTAAGGCTCGCGACGAGGCAGAGGAGCTGCTTGCGGCAGGCGATGACGAAGAGCTGGTGGAAATGGCTAAGGAGGAGCTGAAGGAGCTTAAGCCGCAGATTGAAGAATATGAGGAGAAGCTCACGATTCTTTTGCTGCCTTCCGACCCGAACGATGACAAAAACGTTATCGTAGAAATCCGCGGCGGTGCCGGCGGTGATGAGGCTGCGCTTTTTGCCGGTGTTCTCTTCCGTATGTATCTGCGTTATGCAGAAACCCGCGGCTGGCGTGTTGAGGTTATGGATTCCAACCCGACTGAGCTGGGTGGCTTCAAGGAAGTAGTATTCCAAATCAGCGGCGACAGTGTTTACAGCCGTATGAAATTTGAAAGCGGCGTACATCGTGTACAGCGTGTGCCGGAAACCGAATCTCAGGGACGCGTGCATACTTCTACCGTTACCGTGGCTGTACTGCCTGAGGCTGAAGAGGTTGACGTAGAAATCAATCCTGCAGACCTGCGTGTAGATACCTATCGTGCAGGCGGTGCCGGCGGTCAGTACGTAAACAAAACCGAATCTGCAGTACGTATTACCCATATTCCGACAGGCATTGTAGCACAGTGTCAGGATGAAAAATCTCAGCTGAAGAACCGTGAAAAATGTATGCGCGTATTGCGTGCGCGTATTCTGGAGCAGGCGCAGGAGGAACAGCGTGCCGCTACTGCCGAGGACCGCAAGAGCCAGGTAGGCACAGGCGACCGCAGCGAGCGTATCCGCACCTACAACTATCCGCAGGGACGTGTTACCGACCACCGCATCGGTCTGACCTTGCATAAGCTGGACAGCATTGTCAACGGTGATCTGGACGAGCTGCTGGGTGCGCTGATTACTGCTAAGCAAAGCGAACAATTACGGCAGGTGAAATAAAATGGATAAGCCGGTTTGGACGATTATGAAAATCTTAAACTGGACTAAGCAGCACTTTGAAGCTAAGGGCGTGGAAAATCCACGCCTTGATGCCGAAGTGCTGCTTTGTGCTGTCTTGAAATGTGAACGCATCAAGCTGTATACCGAGTTTGACAAGCCTCTCAGTGAGGAGGAGCGCGACAAGATGCGCTCTTATGTAGAGCGACGCGCAAAGCATGAGCCGCTGGCCTATATTATCGGCGAGCGTGCTTTTATGCGCAATAACTTTAAGGTTACGCCTGCTACCCTAGTGCCGCGCCCGGAAACGGAGCTGCTGGTAGAAAGTCTGGTAAAGGCAGCGCCGATGCTGCGCGCAGACGGTGCCGTAAAGGTTCTGGATATCGGTACAGGCAGCGGTGCGATTATCGTTTCGCTGCTTGATTATCTGCCTGCTGCCGTAGGCGTGGGCGTGGATATCAGCAACGAGGCTTTGGCAGTGGCGAAGGAAAATGCTGCCGCAATCGGTGTGGACAAGCGCGTGGCCTTCCGCCAAAGCGATTTATTCAGCAACGTGCCTGTAGAGAAAAAGTTTGATATCATCGTTTCCAATCCGCCGTATATTCCTGCTGCCGACATTGCAACGCTGGCGCAGGATGTACAGCAGGAGCCGCGTACTGCGCTTGATGGCGGTGCGGACGGACTTGATTTTTACCGCCGCATCTGTGCCGAAGCTGCGGAGCATCTGGCTGAGGATGGATTGCTGGCGTTTGAAATCGGCATTGACCAAAGCGAGGCGGTAGAAAAGCTGTGTCTGGAGCATGGCTTTGCCAAAACTGCCGTGCGTATGGACTATGCAGGCATACCGCGCATGGTTTTTGCTTTAAAAGAAAAAGAGGGTGAGGATAAATATGAAAACCTCCTACTGGAATTTACAAAAGAACTCTGATAATCAAGAGATTATGCAGCAGGCAGCGGCGTTAATCCGTGCGGGTGAGGTTGTATCGTTCCCGACGGAAACAGTTTACGGTCTTGGTGCAGATGGACTGAATCCTGAGGCTGTAGCCAAGATTTTTGCTGCTAAGGGCAGACCTAACGATAATCCGTTGATTTTACATATTGCGCAAAAGGAAGCGATTGAGCAGCTGACTACCGGTCTGAACGCTAATGCCAAAAAGCTCATGGAGCATTTTTGGCCGGGGCCGCTGACGCTGATTGTCAACAAATCCTCGATTGTGCCTGATACTGTAAGCGCAGGACTGGAAACTGTCGCTGTACGCTTTCCGTCAAATAAATATGCTCAGGACTTTATTCGCGCCTGCGGTTGTCCTATTGCGGCGCCGTCGGCAAATATTTCCGGCCGTCCGAGCCCCACGAATGCTCAGGATGTGCTGGAGGATATGCAGGGCAAAATTGCCGGTATGCTTGATGGCGGCAACTGCGGCATTGGTCTGGAATCCACCGTGGTGGATACAACGAGTGCTGTTCCCACTATCCTGCGACCGGGCGGCATCACCTATGAAATGCTGACCGAAGTAATGGGGGCGGTAGAAATCGACCCGGCGCTGCAGGGAGATAAAAACTTTAAGCCCAAGGCCCCGGGAATGAAGTATCGTCATTATGCTCCGAAAGCACCTGTGTACCTGTTTGAGGGCGAAGCTTGCAAATGTTTGCCGCAGGTTATTGTCAAAGCTTTGGCTGAGGGCAAAACTGTCGGCGTGATTTGCGGACGTGAGCTGGAGAGCGAGCTGGCAGAGCTTGTCGAAAAGCAGCAGCTGCAGCTTTCCTGCTGGGGTGACAGCCGCGAGCAGCTGGCGGCGGATTTATTCTACCTGCTGCGCGATTTTGACCGTACCTGTCCGGATGTTATCCTCGCCGAAGGCGTGGAGGAGGATGGCCTGGGACTGGCAATCATGAACCGCCTGCGCAAGGCTGCGGGCTATCAGATTATAACTCTGGAAAACGGCAGCCTGCATTTAAAAAATAATGTAAATTTACCGTCATTTATGTTACAATAAAGGTTAAAGATAATCCCGGCATTAAAAAGCAGGAGAGGAGAAGATTATTTATGAAAATTGCAATGGCTTGTGATCATGGCGGCTTCCATTTGAAGGAGCATATCAAAAAATATTTAGAGGATAAAGGCATCGAGGTTGTTGACCATGGTACCTACAGCGAAGATTCCGTAGATTATCCCGACTATGCTGCTAAGCTGTGCGAGGATATTACCAGCGGTGCAAGCGGTGCGCAAAAGGGCATCCTGATTTGCGGTACCGGCATCGGCATTTCTATCGCTGCCAATAAATGCAAGGGCATTCGCGCTGCTCTGTGCGGTGATGTTTTCTCCGCTAAAATGAGCCGCGAGCATAACAATGCCAACGTGCTCTGCATGGGCGAGCGTGTTTTGGGCGTAGGCCTGGCAGAAATGATTACCGACGCTTGGCTGGAAACCGAATTTGCCGGTGGTCGTCATGAACGCCGTGTAAATAAAATCATGGATTTGGAAGCAAAATAATCGTCTTTGTGTCGCAGCCTAAACGATTTTTGCGTTTCTGAAAAATAAACAGAAAAGAAGTAAAGCAACAATGGAAACAAATATGCAAATAGCTAAGGAGCTTGCAGCATCTGCTGAGGAGCTCATTAGCATAGCAAAGCCTAAAAAGGGACAGATTTTCGTGCTTGGTTGCAGTACCAGCGAAGTACTCGGCAACAAAATCGGCACCGGCGGCAGCAGTGAAACAGCTGTTGCTATGTTCAAGGCGCTGAAGGCAGTGTGCGATGCACACGAGCTTTATCTTGCCGTACAATGCTGCGAGCATCTCAATCGTTCATTAGTAGTGGAGGCTGCTACAGCGGAACGCTACAATCTTGAGGAGGTTACTGTGCGTCCGGTGGCTCATGCCGGCGGCGCTATGGCAACTGCCGCTTACGAAAATTTTGCTGAACCTGTAGTGGTAGAAAAAATTTCTGCCCATCTTGGTATTGATATTGGCCAGACGCTCATCGGCATGCATCTCAAACGAGTTGCTGTTCCTGTACGCCTGCAATATAAAAAAATTGGCGAAGCAGTGCTGACTGCCGCTAAAACCCGTCCGCCGTTGGTGGGGGGGCCGCGTGCCCAATACTTGGAAAATCGCCCATAAGGCACCATCTGCGTTGTTGTCCCTGCCTCGACGTATAGAAATACGCCGTCGGCAGTGACGCCTAGCATCTGGCACCTTCTGAGCGATTTACAATCGTCCATAGCATCATCTGCGTCGTTATCATTTCCTCGACGTATGAAAATACGCCGTCGGAATACTACGTGGCATTTGGTAGCTTCTGAACGATTTGCAATTTTCCTATGGTATAAGGCACCATCTGCGTCTTTTAGTAGAGCAGAATTTCTGAGCGCTTATCCACAGCCTGTGGATAAAACTGGTTGATATTTAATGTTTTATTTTTAGGAGGGACTTAAAATGAATCTGGAAAAACTTAGCGTAGTTGATCCTGAGCTGAAAGGTTACATTGATGCGGAGCTTAACCGCCAACGTGACAAAATCGAACTGATTGCATCCGAAAACATCGTTACTCCCGCAGTAATGGAGGCTATGGGCAGCGTACTGACCAACAAGTATGCAGAAGGCTATCCCGGTCATCGTTATTATGGCGGCTGTGAATATGTTGATAAGGTTGAAACTTTGGCTATTGAACGTGCCAAAAAATTATTCCATGCTGAATATGCTAACGTACAGGCTCACTGCGGTGCCAGCACCAATCTGACCGTGTACTTTGCTTTCCTGAAACCCGGCGATACCATCATGGGTATGGACTTGTCCCAAGGTGGTCACCTGAGCCATGGATCACCGGTAAATATTTCCGGTACTTATTTCAATGTTGTACATTATGGCGTTAATCCGGAAACCGAGCTGATTGATTATGATGCTATGGACAAGCTGGCTAAAGAGCATCATCCGAAGCTGATTGTTGCCGGTGCCAGCGCTTATCCGCGCATTATCGATTTCAAACGCATCGCTGATATTGCGCATGCTAACGGCGCTCTGCTGCTGGTTGATATGGCACACATCGCCGGCCTGGTTGCAGCAGGTCTGCATCCGTCTCCGGTTCCGTATGCTGATATCGTAACCACTACTACCCACAAAACTCTGCGTGGTCCTCGCGGCGGTCTGATTCTGACCAACAATGAGGAATATGCTAAGAAAATCAACAAGGCTATTTTCCCCGGCATTCAGGGTGGCCCGCTGATGCACGTTATTGCTGCTAAGGCTGTTGCTTTCGGCGAAGCTCTGAAACCTGAATTCAGAGAGTACGCAGAAAACATTGTCAAGAATGCCAAGGCTTTTGCTGAAGGCTTCCGTCTTGTTTCCGGCGGTACCGACAACCATCTGATTCTGGTTGATGTACGCAACAAAAACCTGACCGGTAAGGAAGCAGAAAAGCTGCTGGATAATATTGGCATTACCTGCAATAAAAACACTATTCCGTTTGATCCTGCCAGCCCGTTTGTAACCAGCGGCATCCGTCTGGGTACTCCGGCTGCTACTACCCGTGGCTTCAAAGAAGAGGACTTCAAAGAGGTTGCTTCTATTATGGGCCTGGTGCTCAATAACCCTGAAGATACTGATAAGCATGCAGAGGCTGCAAAACGCGTTGCTGCACTGTGCGCTAAGTATCCGTTATATACTAATTTATAATTAAGACGACCGATAAAGCTTTATCCGCTTCGTCTTAATAAGAAAAGGAGCGATATATCCAATGCAAATCAATGTAGTAAACCATCCTTTGCTGCAAGCAAAAATGACTATCCTGCGTGACAAGGATACCAAGAGCGTAACCTTCCGCCACATCATCAGTGAGGTTGCGGCGCTGCTGACCTTTGAAACTACCAGAGATTTACCTGTGGAAGAAATAAAGGTTGCCACTCCGCTGTGTGAAACCACCGGCTGCCGTATTAAAGGCAGTGTCACTGTTGTGCCTATCCTTCGTGCAGGCCTGGGCTTTATGGAGGGCGTACTCAGTGTTATTCCTGAAGCCAATGTTGGTCATATCGGCATGAGCCGTAACGAAGAAACTCTGCTGCCGATGGAGTATTACTGCAAGCTGCCTGCGGATATGGACGCTTATACGATTGTTGTTGACCCGATGCTGGCAACCGGCGGCAGTGCTATTGCTGCTATTGACCAGCTCAAAAAGCGCGGTCTGAAGAACCTGCGATTTATGTGCCTCGTTGCTGCTCCCGAGGGTGTAGAAAAGCTGAATGCAGCACATCCTGATGTGCCTATCTACACTGTTGTGCTTGATGACCATCTCAATGAGCATGGCTACATCGTGCCGGGCCTGGGCGATGCAGGCGACAGAATTTTTGGTACGGTATAAAAATTATGGAACGCAAAACAAGACCTGGCTGGGATGACTACTTTATGGAGATTGCCCAAGTAGTCAGCAGTCGTTCAACCTGTATGCGCCGCAGTGTGGGCGCAGTGATCGTCAAAAATAAACAGATTGTAGCTACAGGCTATAACGGTACGCCTAAGGATTTGCCTCACTGCGAGGTTACGGGCTGCCTGCGCGAGCAGCTGCATGTGCCTTCCGGGCAGATGCACGAGCTGTGCCGCGGTATTCACGCAGAGCAGAATGCTGTTGTACAGGCTGCCTATCATGGTGTGTCTGTCAATGGTGGTACGATTTATTGTACGCATCAGCCATGTGTGGTCTGCACCAAGATCTTGATTAACGCAGGCATTAAGCGCATTGTTTATGCTAATCCTTACCCGGATAAGCTGGCGGAGGATATGATGGCTGCGTCAGGAATTGAAATCTGCGTACTGGATAAGAAGTAAATATGCTGTAAAAAAGCACTGCTCACATTTCCCTACGGGAAATGCAGAGCAGTGCTTTGCTTTTGTTGCTTATTTTACTTGGACATAGGTAACGCCTGCGGCGTAGCAGTCAAGCTCGTAGGGCTGGTACATCAGATAAAGATGACCATCCTCGGTGATGATATAATCCTTGCTGACTTTAAATTTATCGATGTTATCAATAAATGGTGCTTCGCTGACGGTGGTTAAATCAGCACCGTAAACAGGCAGCTTTTTGGTCTTGATATCCTGCTTCAGCTGCTCGGCGTTCAGCTTTTCAATGAAGCGGGTGTAGGGAACGCGCTTACCGGTAGCCTTGTCGTAAACAATGCCGTGCGTATAATACATACCGTGAGCAGCCTTATCATAATAGTACCAGGTATTGAAGGTGAGGCAGACAAACTGGTCGTTTTCGTAAATCACCTCATAATTGCTGCCGACAGCACGCATATCCGGATGGCGCAAATCCTTACGCGATTTGTTGACCATTTTCTGGATATCGCGATTCATGCGCTGTGCTGCCTGAGGATTTTCCTGCGTAAAAACAGGATATTTATAGTCATAGCGGTCGCCCTTGTCGACTTCTGTTTGCTGTGCGGCCGACGCACCTGCTGCTACTGCCATTGCCAAAAATAACGTGAGAAGAGTTTTTTTCATTCGTATTTACCCCCTTTGTAGGAATTGTATTTGCTACTATAATAGTATAAAATAAAAGGGTATCTGTAAAGATGCCTGCGCACGGCAAGTGTAAAATCTTTGTAGCCGGCGCAGGAAGTATTTGTAAACTTGAGGAGATTTTGAAAATGTTAGGAACAATCGTTAATGTAAGTGCAATTTTAACCGGTTCTGTAATCGGCAGCTTTCTCAGCAGAGGTGTTAACGAACGCTATAAAACAGCGTTGTTTGACGGCCTTGGCCTGGCAACCGTGGGCCTGGGAGCGAACGCCTTTGTCAGCAATATGCCGAAAACAACTTATCCGGTATTATTTATTGCCAGCATCGCCATCGGTACGGTTATCGGTACCTGGCTGGATATTGACGGCCGCTTTCACAAGCTTTTGGCAAGCGCTAAGGGTGGCAGCAAGCTGGCGGAAGGACTTTCAACCGCTATTTTGCTGTTCTGCATCGGTACGCTTTCTATTTTGGGACCGATTGAAAGCAGGCTCAACGGCAATAACACTTATCTGTATACTAATGCGACGCTTGATTTTGTTTCATCTATTATTCTAGGCTCGGCCTATGGCATTGGCATTGCTGCGGCAGCCTTGGTGCTGCTCTTGTGGCAGGGGAGCATTTATCTTTTTGCCGGAGTGATTGCGCCTTATATGACGCTGGCGCTGATGGGAGAAATTTCTGTTTTGGGCGGCATTTTTCTGATGAGCAGCGGTTTGGGAATTTTGCAGCTGCGCGATTGCAAAACGCTGAATATGCTGCCGGCGCTTGTCGTGCCGCCGCTTTTTTACGCACTGATGGCAGCAATAAGATGATTTTTTAGAGTTCATCAAAACGATGCAAAGTTCACAGATTATCCATTGACTAATCAGTCAGTTCGCATTATAATAAGCTCATCAGTTAGAAATCCCACTGACTGATACATAATACCCCTTTTCTTTTAAACATCCTTTCACAACATCAACCCTCTGAAAGCAGCAGTGCCGAACGCATGGCACTGCTGCTTTTTTTATGCAGGGAGCGGGTTTGAAGGTTTTGCTATTATTCTTAATAGGAATAATTATTATTCTGTTGAAAATTTTCTGAAAAAAGTTCTTGGCTAGGCAGTCACCCGCAATTATAATATAAGTATGATTTAGATTAGAGTAAGTCAAAAAACGAAATACTCCAATCTACAATTTCACCCCTTGATTATGAAATCCTTGAAACAGGCGAAGCTCGTGCATGGTAGAGGAAACAAGGCAACTCTTACCGGACTTGCAGGTGGGGACTTGCGAAGGATTTTGTAATAAATAAAAATCTCTTAAGATAAGAGGAGGAAATTACAATGAAAAAATCCTTAGTACTCGCAATGGCAATGGCTCTTGGTGTAACCGCATCCGCTTACGCTGCAAATCCGTTCTCTGACGTTCCTGCCGGCCACTGGGCTTATGACAGCATCAACAAACTGGC
>ULSN01053589.1_pt1 | contig 86360 bp, 64 predicted proteins | sample 1956771 | NCBI WGS metagenome assembly ULSN01 (sample SAMEA4835709, study PRJEB28245) | human gut metagenome | biome: gut microbiome; material: fecal sample | place: Denmark | collected 2008
CCCACGGCGCCTACTAAAGGAACTTCGCCACACGATCGGAAAGACCTCTCGCAACCTCGTCATCTCCCTTACCGCCCTGCGAAACTTGCGCCCAACAAACCTTGGACCTACAAATCTGAATGAAGAGAGAAAGTTCTCATTATCAAACCCTTAAACGAAAGAAAAATCATGGATGAAAAGAAAAGACAGGTATGGCGGTTCGTCATTCAGACCGCCATTTCGATCCTCACGGCCATCGCCACGGCCCTCGGCGTGACGAGTTGCATGGCAGCCGTTTAGACACGGTAGGCTACAGCAAGAGCCGCCAGACAGAGCGGCCCTTGCTTATCTATCAAAGACTGTAAGACACTATCAAAGACTGCACGACGCTATCCAAGACCGTGCGGCCTTGGTTAACTGTCAAAGGGGATGGTCAGTTCCTCGGAGCCGAGGAGGTTGAAAGTGCGGCGGTGGTAGGACGTGACGCCATGCTGGCGGATGGCCTCGCGGTGCTTGCGTGTGGGATAGCCCATGTTGTGCTGCCAGTCGTAGTCGGGGTACTCCTGCGCCAAGCGGATCATCTCGTCGTCGCGGTAGGTCTTGGCCAGGATGGAGGCGGCAGCGATGGAGAGATACTTGCCGTCGCCCTTGACGATGGTGGTATGGGGCAGGTCGTGGTAGGGCTTGAAGCGGTTGCCATCGACGATGATGGCCTCGGGCCGCACCTGGAGCTGGTCGAGGGCACGGTGCATGGCCAGGATGGAGGCGTTGAGGATGTTGATCTGGTCGATCTCCTGCGGCGTGACGACGCCCACGGCCCATGCCACCGCGTCGCGCTCGATATCCTGGCGCAGGGCATAGCGCTGGCGGGCGGTGAGCTTCTTGGAGTCGTTGAGCCGTTCGTTGTGATAGTCGGGAGGCAGGATGACGGCGGCGGCATAGACACTGCCTGCCAGGCAGCCACGGCCAGCCTCGTCGCAGCCAGCCTCTACCCTGCCCTGCTCATAATAGTTTTTCAGCATAGCGATTGTGATTGTGTGTGTGGACAGACGGTCTCAGCGCATCGCGCCGTCGGAGAAGGAGAGCGGCACCAGGTCGTGCATGCTCCGCACGACATAGACGCCCTCGGTGCCATAGAGGAGCACGCGTATCGGCTGCTGGTAGCGATCCTCCACCTCCAGCGCCACCTGGCGGCAGGCACCACAAGGCGTGACGGGCTGCGCCGTCAGTCCCACGGCATTGCGCGCGGCGATGGCCAGCGCCAGGACCGGCTGGTCGGGATAGTGGGCCTGGGCCGCAAAGAGGGCCGTGCGCTCGGCACAGAGCCCCGAGGGAAAGGCGGCGTTCTCCTGGTTGGCACCGATGACGACACGACCGTCCTGGAGGCGCACCGCGGCCCCCACATGGAAGTGGGAATAGACGGCATAACTGTGGCGCGTGGCCTCGATGGCCTGCCCCACGAGCGCTTGGTCCTCGGCGGAGAGCTCGTCCATCTGACAGAGCATCACCTTTATCTTGATTTCAAGGTCTTGCATGGAGATAGGTGCTTGATGAGTAGATACTGTCAAAGAAACAATGACACCGCAAATCTACGAAAAAAAACGCAAAGACAGGGTGTATTCTCCGTTTTTTATGAATATTTTTGGCCTTTAGATGCAAAAAGGAGCGAAAACGGGGGCCTGCATGAAGATTTCGACGCAGGCAGGGAGATGTTGTGGGCGAATATTCGTATCTTTGTGGAAAACATCCAACATACTTATGCTTATGAAGAAAACATTGACCCTTGCAATCGCCCTGGCAGCGACCCTTTCCCTCCAGGCGCAGAACCGATCGGACCTCCCGGGCCTCTCCACGATCATCAGTAGCCAGCCCGAGGGCACGCTCCACAAAGACGTCAACCACTACTTCGAGGGCTGCTACGTCTATCCCTCCGACGGGGCCATCTACGACTACTTCGCCGACGGCTGCGTGGCCGACCTGGTGGAGGCCGACGACGGCAGTCTCTACATCAAAAACCCGTTTGGCTTCTTCTCCGTCGATGACGCCGAGGTGTGGGTCAAGGCCGTGAAGGCGGCCGACGGCAACGGCTACGAGGTGCATCTGCCTCAGGCCGTCTATGACAACCAGGGCGGCGAGGACCCGATCCTCTACGCCTGGCGCTACGTCAAGGACGGCAGCAACAACTACGCCAAGGTGGATGCCAACTCGCAGGTGGTGCGCTTCGAGCAGCAGGGCGACTCGCTGGTCAAGGTGGGGACGCCACGGCCTTCATCGAATTGGGGGCCGCCGACGGCTTCTTCTACGGCTATGGCGACACCGTGGCGATCTATAGCAAACCGGCAGCAGTCCCGTCGCCCTCCGCTACGGCCACGCCCGTGGCGTACAAGATGAGCTACTACGGGCCGGGCAACGCCAGCATGACCCAGGAGGTCAGCGTGGTCTTCGAGGGCAACCGCGTCTTCCTCGGCGGCTTGGACGCCACGCAGAAGGACCTGTGGTGCGAGGGAACGATCGAGGGCAACCAACTGAAACTGGAGAAATGGCAGTATATGGGCGTGGACCATGGCAACACCACCTACGGCGCCGGCCACATGTATCTCTACCCCTTCGGCTGGGGGCCCTATACCGACAGTGAGGGCAACGCGCAGTATGGCCTCTACGAGATAGACCACCCGGTGCTGGCCTACGACGCGGCCACGCGATCCTTCTCCACGGACGAACTGACGCTGGGCGTGAACCGCGGACGCTACTACTATCCCTACGTCTATTACACGAAGCCCAGCCTGACGCCCGTTGACCCCGCCCTCTCTGTCGAGGCGGCCAAGACGACGGGGCCCACACGCGTAGGCTACTACGACCTGACGGGCCGGCGCATCGCCAAGGGCACGAAGGGCGTGGTGGTGCGCACGACGACCGACGCGCAAGGCCATTGCACGACCGTCAAGCAGGTGGTCAGGTAAAAGATCCTGGAACGCCCTGCTGAATAGGGAAAACAACTTGAACAACTTTTACAATAACGAACTCTTTCGGTAAGCCACGAAATTGGACAATTTCGCGGGGACTGCCACGTGGACATATAGGGAAAACAACTCGAACAACTTTTACAACTTTGAACAACGCTTCGCGGGGACATTGTCTCTTCGAGGCCCGTTCTGACCAAAGGTTGCTGCAAAGGAAACAACTATGAACAACGCTTCGCAAGGACTATCAGCAGGAAGTGTCCAAGGCGAAGCGTTGTATTTTGTTGTTTACCTTGCAGCAGGATTGCAACACGCGACAGCGTGTAGGTTGTTACAAGTTGTAAAAGTTGTATTTGTTGTTTTTCCTCCTCAGCAGGATTTTGACTGAAATCGTTTTGAATCGCTTGCTAAAACTCCTTGGCCAGTCCGCCCTCGCTCGTCTCCTTGTAGAGCGAAGGAATGTCGTGGCCCGTCCGCTTCATCACGTCCACCACTTTGTCGAAGGAGACGCGGTGCTTGCCATCGCTGAGCGAGGCGTAGAGCTGGGCGTCGAGGGCACGGCAGGCCGCAAAGGCGTTGCGCTCGATGCAAGGGATCTGGACGAGGCCGCAGACGGGGTCGCAGGTCATGCCGAGGTGGTGCTCCAGTCCCATCTCCGCCGCATACTCTATCTGCGACGGCGTGCCGCCAAAGAGCTGGCAGGTGGCTGCCGAGGCCATGGCGCAGGCCACACCGACCTCGCCCTGGCATCCCACCTCCGCGCCGGAGATCGAGGCGTTGTACTTGACGATGTTGCCGAAGATGCCGGCCGTGGCCAGGGCATGGAGGATGCGCGTCTCGGAGAAATTGTGGAATTCGGCCAGATGGACCAGCACGCCCGGCACCACGCCACTGGCTCCACACGTCGGGGCCGTGGCCACCGTGCCGCCGGAGGCATTCTCCTCGCTCACGGCCAGGGCATAGGCGAAAACGCGGCCGCGGCTCTGCAGCGACGGCTTGTAGGCAAGCGACTTCGTATAGTAGGTCGGGGCCTTGCGGGCCAGGTGCAAGGGGCCCGGGAGCGCGCCCTCGTGGTCGATGCCACGGTGGACGGCACGCTGCATCACCTGCCACACCTGGCGCAGGTAGTCCCAGATGTCCTTGTCCTCGCAAAGCGCCACATACTCCCAGTAGCCACGACCGTTGTCCTCACACCAGCCGAGGATGTTCTTGGTGGTGTGGAGGTTATAGACCTGCTCCGGGCGGAAGCACTGGTCCTCCTTGCCCTTGCCCTCCGACAGGGCGCCGCCGCCGACGCTATAGACCGTCCACTCCTCGGTGGGCTTGTCGTAGCCGTTGAGGGCGACAAACTTCATGCCGTTGGGGTGGAACTGCAGAAACTCCGTCGGCTTCCACACGATCTCGACGGGGGCGGCCTCGCGGAGCACCTCCTGGATGGCCACGTCGGTCATGTGGCCCTTGCCCGTGGCAGCCAGGCTGCCGTAGAGCGTCACCTCGAAGCGGTGGGCGTTGGGATGGCGCTTGAGGAAGATCTGTGCCGCCCGCTGCGGCCCCATGGTGTGGCTGCTCGACGGTCCTTTGCCGATTCTGAATATTTCTTTGATGGATTCCATGTCGGGAGGGGGAAAAATACAGTTTGGGGATGGAGGAAAACGTCAGGCCCGGTCCTCGCGGAAGGGTCAGGCCCGGTCCTTGTAAATGAGTTTGTTGGCGCCGCTGGTGATATGGAGGGCCTCGGGGTGCTCCTTGACGAAACTGTCGATATGGCGCACGCGCTTCTCGTCGAGGATCTCATCGACGGCAATGAGGATGCCCGTCTCCTCCACCTCGCCAAAACCGTCGTTGATGGCCGTTCCGAAGAGTTTCATCGTCGGCGAGAGGTTCATGTAGGCGTTGACGAGCGGCGGGATATTGAAGCCCAGGTGGCGAATCTCGCGGTTGAGGATGCGGTAGTCCTCCCTGAAGTCGGCGCCCGTGAAGATCTTGGCCAGTTGCTCCTCGGGGTGCTCGTAGCTCAGCGGGTGGATGGGCACGATGAGGTGGTCCTTGTCGTCGAAGTGCTTCTTGAGGAAATAGAGGATCATGTCGCGGCCGATGCGGATGTAGCTCGGATACATGGTCATCTTGCCAAAGAAGTACCTGACGTCGGGATTGATGACCGTCAGCGCGCCGAGACCATCCCAAAGGTTGTCGAGCGCGAAGATGCTCTTGGAGTTCTTGCGCACGTTCTGGTAGTCGAGCGAGACAAACGATCGGCCCAGCTCCACGGTGTAGGGCATGTACTCCTGGAGGAAGCGGTCGGAGAAGTGGAACATGTGGCTGGTGGCCAACTCGGGCTGGCCGTCGGCATTGAGCCGCCAGTTGCGTCCGAAGAGATAGCGGTAGCCACCGATGATCTCCTCCGCCTCGGGGTTCCACACGATGAGCTGCTTGTAGCAGTTGTCCGACGTGTCAAACTCGTCTATATCTACGGCCTTGCCCGTACCGCCACCTGCCGCGCGGAACGCTATCTCGCGCAGCCGGCCTATCTCCCGCATCACGTTGGGTGCGTTGTGGGCTGTCACCACATAGATATCGTTGTGGCTTTTGTTGGTCGTGCGGAGCAGCTTCTCAGGAGTAAGCTCGCTGCGCAGCACCTCTTTGCTGATGGGTTGGATAATCTCTTCTTCCATTTTTCCAGAGTTTGATGTAAAACGGGGGGATTCTCTTGTTCTGACTCTTCTTCTGAACCTTCTTCTGTCTCTTCTTCTGCCTCCTTAGAGCGCATAGACCTGGTCCTCCACCCACAGGGCCCAGTCCTTGGCCGATCGCGACCGGTCGAAGGTCTGCCAGGGGATGGGTTTGCCTATCTTGACCGTGAAGTCCTTGTCGACGTTGCGATACATCTCATCGACGAGGAAGAGCATCGCCAGGTTCACCTTGAGGTGGAGGCGCTTCTGCCAGTTGGCGATGCGGTAGAAGCGGTCGGAGTTGCGCCCGCTGAAATGGATGGGCACAACGTCGCGCTGATACTGCACGCTCTTCGTGACGAAGGTCTTCTTCCACGGCAGGTCGCGGATCACTCCGTCGGTCATCCGCGAGTTGAGTCCGGCGGGAAACATGATGATATGGTCGTTGCCCTGAAAGGCCGCCTCGACCATGCGTGGGAAGTCGCGGCTCTGCTTGCCCGTCTTGTTGATGCCCACACAGACCGGACGAAGGCCGGGGAGGTTCATCAGCAGGTCGTTGACCAGGTAGCGGAAGCGACCGTCGTAGTGGCGCCCGATGATGCTGCCCAGGGCCACGCCATCCTGTCCGCCGAGAGGATGGTTGCTGACGAAGGTGTAGAGTTTGCCATCATCCTTGGAGGGCAGGTTCTCCTCGCCCTCGATGGTGATATGCATCTTGAGATACTCCACGGTGGAGGTGAGCCATTGCGTGCCCACCTCGTCGCGGTGGTCGTACAAGAACTGGTTCACTTGGTCCTCGTGGGCTATCTTGCGTAGCCAGTTGATCAGGCAGCGGGGCACGAGGCGCGCCTTGCCGCCGAGTTTGCTGGTGAGTATTTTCTCGATGTCGATAGTCTTCTCCATCCGCTCTTTCTTTTCGTCAATTCTCTCTTACAATGCGCAAAAATACTCATTTTTCTCAAAGTGTGCAACTATTTCCGCCGAAAAAGTGGTCAGGACGCCCTTATTTCATGTTGTTGTCACATTTCCACCGCCTCGGCAGGGCCCTTCCGGGCGGCTCCGAGGTCCGACGGGCGAAGGACGGAAAAGAGGGCGTCCTATACCTGAATCAATAAAAAACAGACATTTTTGAAACTTTTGTGGGGGAGCGTGGGGAGATGTGGGGAAAAATGTGTACCTTTGAAGCCGAAAATATATTTTCTTCAAAGAAGTACACATGCGATTTTTGGGAACGATAGATTCCAAGACCGATGCCAAGGGACGGGTGTTTCTCCCCGCCTCCTTCCGGAAGGTGCTGAGCACGGCGGGCGCAGAGCGCCTCGTCCTGCGCAAGGACATCTTCCAGCCGTGCCTCGTGCTCTATCCCGAATCGGTGTGGAACCAAATGCTCGACAGCCTGCGCGCACGCCTCAACCGCTGGAACCGCCAGGACCAAATGGTCTTCCGCCAGTTTGTCTCCGACGTGGAGCCCGTGGCGCTCGACGGCAACGGCCGATTCCTCATCCCCCGCCGCTACCAGCAGATGGCGGGCATAGAGGGACAGGTGCGCTTCATCGGCATGGACGACGCCATCGAGATCTGGAGCGGCGACGAGGGAGAGGGTCCGTTCATGGACGCCGACGCCTTCGCCCAGGCCCTGGAGGACCGGATGGGGAGCGCATTCCCGGGCGCGGCAGAGAGCGAGAACGACAGCAACCAACCACGACAATGACCGATTCTACCCAGACATATCATGTGCCCGTGCTCCTCCAGGAGAGCATCGGCGGACTGGCCATCCACGAGGGTGGCGTCTATGTGGACGTGACCTTTGGCGGTGGAGGCCACAGCCGCGAGATCCTGCGCCAGCTCCATGGCACAGGCCATCTATACAGTTTCGACCAGGACGCCGACGCAGAGGCCAACATCGGAACAGAGGCGGAGGACAACTTCACGTTTGTGCGCAGCAACTTCCGCTATCTGAAAAACTGGATGCGCTACTACGGCGTGGACCATATCGACGGCCTACTGGCCGACCTGGGGGTCAGCTCCCACCATTTCGACGACGAGGAGCGGGGATTTTCCTTCCGCTTCGACGCGCCGCTGGACATGAGGATGAACAAACGAGACGGACTGACGGCGGCCGACCTACTGCGCGACTACAGCGAGGAGCAGCTCGCCGACGTGCTCTATCTCTACGGAGAGTTTCGACAGTCGCGACGCATGGCGGCAGCCATCGTCAAGGCAAGACAGCAAAAATCGATCACGACAACGATAGAATTGGCCAACGTTGTCGCTCCTTTACTAAACAAGAGCCGGGAGAAGAAGGAAATGGCACGTCTTTTCCAGGCGCTGCGCATCGAGGTCAACCACGAGATGGACGCCCTGCGCGAACTGCTGGCGGCAGCCACCGACGTGCTCGGAGAGGGAGGCAGGCTGAGCATCATCACCTACCACTCGCTGGAAGACCGACTCGTCAAGAACGTGATGCGAAGCGGCAACGCCGAGGGAAAGGTCGCCAAGGACTTCTTTGGCAAGGCCGAAACACCCTACCGACTGGTCAACAACAAGGTGATCGTGCCGACGGCGGAGGAGCAGGAGCGCAACCCGCGCAGCCGTAGTGCCAAACTGAGAATAGCAGAAAGGACAGAACGCTGATGAGCAACAACAAGGAAACACAGGAGCCGCTGATGGGACAGCCCGTCGAGCTGGAGGTCGTGGGGGCCACGGAGGCCACACAGGCTGCCGGCGAGGCCTCTGTGCGTCCACAACGGGAGGAACCGCTGAAGGGTCGAAAGGCCGCCAGGAAGCCGGCTGGCAAGGAGAGAGAAGCCGTCGAGGCGCAAGGAGCAGCCCGCGAGGAAGCCGCGACGGAGCAGCCCGCGGAAGAGGCGGAGGCAGAGCGCGTGGCCGAGGCCATCAGGCAGGCCATCGAGGAGCAGGCGCGCGAGGACGAGAATCCCCACTCCACCAACTACACGCTCCGACAGATCATCGGCGGAGAGATGCTGCAGACGGGCGTGATGCGCAAGAACGTGGGACTGATGGCGGTCGTGGGACTCTTTCTCTTCGTCTCCGTCACCAACCGCTACAGCGTGCAGGAGAAGCTCAAGGAGATCAACCGGCTGGAGGCGAAACTCAAAGACGCAAAGTACAGGGCGCTCTCCACAGGCAGCAAATACACCGAGAAGACGCGACTGAGCTTTGTGCTCCAGGCGCTGCGCAACAGCAAGGACAGCATCTTGAAGATCCCGGACCAGCCGCCCTACAAGATACAGGTGCCCGAGGAGGGAGGACAAGGAGAGTGACGACACGGTCCGTGGAAAAGGCCGGAAGGCCGCACGAACCCCATTTGATAACTTAAAAAACAACTACAATGAGTAAACTGAATGACGCAAAGGTAATGCCGCGCTACATGCTGGTGTCGGTATTGATGACGCTGGTGTCATGTTGTGTGTTGGGAAAAGCCTTCTACATCATGACAGCAGAAAAGGACTACTGGGCCGAGGCGGCCAAGCAATCGGCTCGCGACAGCGTGAAGCTGGAGGCCACGAGAGGCAACATACTGAGTTGCGACGGGCGGCTGATGGCCACCACGATGCCGCAATACAAGATATTCATGGACTTCGAGACGCTGCGGTCCAACCCTACGGACACGGCGTTTGCCGATAGCCTCGACGCCATCTGCCAGGGGCTCAACGAGATCTTCCCCGAGAAGCCGGCAGAGGAGTTCAAGGCCGAACTGAAAAAGGGATATGCCAAGCGGAGCCGCGTATGGCCGGTGTGGAAGAAGCGCGTCGATTACGACACGTGGATGGAGGTCTCGCAGCTGCCCGTCTTCCGCAGGGGCGCAAACAAAAGCGGAATCCACGCCGACAAGTTCACCTACCGGCAGCATCCGTTTGGGTCGCTGGCAGGACGCACCATCGGCGACCTCTACAAGGAGCAGTATGGCGGACGCGTGCCGCGATGTGGGCTCGAAATGGCCTTCGACTCCGTGCTGCGAGGCAAGGAGGGCATTGGCCACAGCATGATGGTGCGCAGCAAGTTTCTGACCATCACCGACGTGCCGCCTGAGAACGGATCGGACGTAGTGACCACGATCGACGTCAACATGCAGGACCTGGCGGAGCGGTCCGTCGTGGACGAGCTGAAACTGATCGGCGGAAAGGTCGGCGTGGCGATCGTCATGGAGGTGGCCACGGGAGACATCAAGGCCATGGTCAACATGCAGCACTGCGACGACGGAGAGTACAGGGAGATCGCCAACCATGCGGTGAGCGACCTGCTGGAGCCGGGATCGGTATTCAAGACGGCCTCCATCATGGCGGCCCTCGACGACGGCTACGTCGATACGACCTACATGGTCGAGACGGGAGGCGGCGTGTGGAACATGTACGGACGCGACATGAAGGACCACAACTGGTCGAGAGGCGGCTACGGCACGCTGATGCTGCCCTGGACGCTGAAGTATAGTTCCAACATCGGCGTGAGCCGCATCATCGACAAGTTCTACCACGACCAGCCGGAGAAGTTCGTGCAGAAGATCCACAGTTTCGGACTGGCCACAGACTATAAGGTCCCGATCCCGGGCTACGTGCCGGGCATCATCCGCATGCCGAAGAAGAACAAGAGGGGACAGTACACCAACTGGAGCAAGACGGCCCTGCCCTGGATGAGCATCGGCTACGAGACGCAGATTCCGCCGCTGCAGACGGTCACGTTCTACAACGCCATTGCCAACGGCGGCAAACTGGTGCGCCCGCGCCTGGTCAAGGCGATCATGCGCGATGGCGAGGTGGTACAGGAGTTCCCGGTGCAGGTGGTCAAGGAGCAGATCGCCAAGCCTCAGACCATCGAGTGGATACAGCGCATCCTGCGCGAGGTGGTCAGCGAGGGACTGGGAAAAAAGGCTGGCAGCGACAAGTTTGAGGTGGCGGGAAAGACCGGCACGGCACAGATGTCGAAGGGAGCCCTGGGATACAAGGCGGGCGGCACCAACTACCTGCTGTCCTTCGCGGGCTACTTCCCCGCCGACAACCCACGCTACTCCTGCATCGTCTGCATACAGAAGGAAGGACTGCCCGCCTCGGGTGGCGGCATGAGTGGTGTGGTATTCCACAACATTGCCGAGGGTATCATGTCGCAGATCCTGAAGGTGAGCATGGAGGACGCGCGCGACTCGTCGTCGGTGCTGCTGCCGCGGGTGAAGGAGGGAGACCTCCACGCAGCCGACTTCGTGCTCCACAACCTGGGCTTCGACCTCATCAACGGATGGAAGGGATACTTCAAGTGTGGCGACCCGGTCTGGGGAGCCGTCGATGACAGTACCACCCGCAACCGGCTCACGCTGGTGAAGGGGTCCGTCGTGGGACAGGCCTACGTGCCCGACGTCTGCGGCATGGGCGCGCGAGACGCGGTCTATCTCATGGAGAGCCGCGGCATCAAGGCGCGAATCAACGGACGCGGCGTGGTCGTCAGCCAGAGCCTGGCACCAGGCACACGCATCAGAAGCGGCATGAGCTGCAACCTGGCGCTGCAGGCGTAGCCGCCCCAAGAGAGGCGCTGGGCAAAGGAGCGAGCGAAAGCACCCATCCGTCGGGAGGACCGCAAGGCCCTGTCGGCGTGATGGGACTACCCATATAGGAACGTGATGGGGAATCCATGATATAAACGTGATGGGAAATCCCATGTTATAAACGTGATGGACTACTCATATATATAATAAGGAGAAAACAAGAGACTCAAAGATATGAAAGCATTAAGCGAACTGCTCAAGGCAGTGAAACCTCTCACGGTGGAGGGAAGCTGCGATGTCGAGATTGCGGGAGTGGAAATCGACTCACGCAAGGTGAAGCAAGGAGACCTCTTCGTGGCCATGAAGGGCACGCAGGTCGATGGCCACCGTTTCATAGGCAAGGCGATTGGCCAGGGTGCCGTGGCGATCCTCTGCGAGGACATGCCGCAGGAGAAGGCCGAGGGCGTTACCTACATACAGGTGGCTTCGACGGAAGAGGCCGTAGGACCCGTGGCGACCCACTTCTTCGGAGATCCGTCGCGACAGCTGAAACTGGTCGGTGTGACGGGCACCAATGGCAAGACAACCATTGCCACACTGCTCTACAATCTTTTCCGCAAGCTCGGCCATAAGGTGGGACTGCTCTCGACGGTATGCAACTACATCGACGGAGAGGCCGTCCCGGCAGACCATACCACGCCGGACCCCATCGCCCTCAACGAGCTACTGGCGCGCATGGTCAGCGCAGGATGTACGTATTGCTTCATGGAGTGCTCCTCCCACGCCATCCATCAGCACAGAATCGGCGGACTCCACTTTGCGGGCGGACTCTTCACCAACCTCACGCGAGACCACCTGGACTATCACAAGACGTTCGAAAACTACCGCAACGCCAAGAAGATGTTCTTCGACATGCTGCCGAAGACGGCCTTCGCCGTCACCAACGCTGACGACAAGAACGGACTCTTCATGGTGCAAAACTGCAAGGCGAGCGTCAAGACCTACTCCATCCAGCGCGTGGCCGACTACAGGGCGCGCATCCTGGAGTGCCACTTCGAGGGAATGTACCTCGAGATCGACGGCAAGGAGGTCGGCGTGCAGTTTATCGGACGCTTCAACGTGAGCAACCTCCTCGCGGTCTATGCCGCGGCGGTACTGCTGGGCGAAGACGCACAGGCCGTGCTCGTGGCCATGAGCACGCTGGGCAGCGTCAGCGGACGCCTGGAGCCGATCCGGTCGCCGGAGGGATTCACCGCCATCGTCGATTACGCCCACACCCCGGACGCCATCGCCAACGTGCTCTCGGCCATCCACGAGGTGCTCAACGGCAAGGGAAAGGTCATCACCGTCTGTGGAGCCGGAGGCAACCGCGACCACGGCAAGCGACCGCTCATGGCGCAGGAGGCCGTCAGGCAGAGCGACAAGGTGATCCTCACGAGCGACAACCCGCGCAACGAGGACCCACAGGCCATCATCGACGATATGCTGGCAGGACTCGACGCGCAGCAGCGACGCAAGGTGATCACCATCACCGACCGGCGCGAGGCGATACGCACGGCTTGCATGATGGCCGAGAAGGGCGACGTCGTGCTCGTGGCGGGAAAGGGCCACGAGACCTACCAAGAGATCAATGGCGTGAAGCACCACTTCGACGACCACGAGGTGCTGCGCGACATTTTCAACGTAAAGTAAAGCAAAGACAGTATGTTATACTACATCTTCAGATGGCTTGACCAGTTTGGCGTCAGCGGATCACACCTATGGAGCTACATCTCCTTCCGTTCGATCCTCGCCCTTGTCCTGGCCCTCGTCATCTCCGCCTGGTTTGGCGAAAAGTTTATCAAGTACCTCAAGCGGAAGCAGATCACGGAGACGGCACGCGACGAGAAGATCGACCCATTTGGCGTCAACAAGGTCGGCGTGCCCTCGATGGGTGGCATCATCATCATCGTCGCCCTGCTCATCCCCGTCATTCTCCTGGGCCGACTGCGCAACATCTATCTCATCCTGATGATCGTCACGACGGTATGGCTCGGATTCCTCGGTGGCATGGACGACTTCATCAAGATCTTCCGCCACAACAAGGAGGGACTGAAGGGCAAGTACAAGATCGTAGGACAGGTCTCCATCGGCCTCATCGTGGGACTGGTGCTATGGGCCTCGCCCGACGTGAAGTCGAACCTGAACATGGAGCTTGGACAGAAAAACGGACAGGAAATCGTCGTCAAGCACAGCGAGAAAGCGGAGAAGACGCTCAAAACTACCATCCCCTTCGTCAAGAACCACAACCTCGACTACTCCAAGGTGATGGGCTTCTGCGGCGAGCATAGCGTGGCGGCGGGCTGGATACTCTTCGTCATCATGACGATCTTTGTCGTGACGGCGGTCTCCAACGGCGCCAACCTCAACGACGGCATGGACGGAATGTGTGCGGGCAACTCGGCCATCATAGGCGTGGCACTCGGCATCCTGGCCTACGTGAGCAGCCACATCCAGTATGCTGCCTACCTCAACATCATGTACATACCAGGGTCGGAGGAACTGGTGGTGTTCTTCTGCGCCTTTATCGGCGCGCTGATCGGATTTCTGTGGTACAACGCCTATCCCGCCCAGGTCTTCATGGGCGACACGGGAAGCCTCACCATCGGCGGAATCATCGCCGTGGGCGCCATCATCATCCACAAGGAGCTGCTGCTGCCCATCCTCTGTGGCATCTTCTTCGTCGAGAGCCTGAGCGTCATCCTGCAGGTGTGGTACTACAAGATTGGCAAGCGCCGCGGCGTGAAACAGCGCATCTTCAAGCGCACGCCGATCCATGACAACTTCCGCACGCAAGACTCGCAACTGGACCCCGACTGCAAATATCTCATCCGCGTGCCGCATGGTGCGAAGCACGAGGCCAAGATCACCATCCGCTTCTGGATCATCACGATCCTGCTGGTGGCGCTGGCGATCATCACATTGAAAATCAGATAAGAAACGAAGAGCGGGAGGCTGACACGCGGCCAACGGACAACGGCCCCAGGGCCGGCAAGACGGACGCGGCAAAGTCTCCCACCCCGATAAAATCAAGCGTAAAAGAAAGATGAAAAGAATCGTAGTTCTTGGAGCCGGCGAGAGCGGCGCAGGTGCTGCCGTGCTGGCCAAGAAGCAAGGCTTCGACGTGTTTGTCTCCGACACATCGAAGGTGAAGGACCAATACAAGAAGCTGCTCGACGACCACGGCATCGCATGGGAGGAGGGCCACCACACGGAGGAGAAGGTGCTCTCGGCAGACGAGGTCATCAAGAGCCCGGGCATCCCCGACAGCGTCCCGATGATACAGCGCCTCATCCAGCAGGGAACGCCCATCATCAGCGAGATAGAGTTTGCGGGCCGCTACACCCACAGCAAGATGGTCTGCATCACGGGAAGCAACGGCAAGACCACCACGACAAGCCTCATCTACCACATCTTCAAGGATGCGGGCTACGACGTGGGACTGGCCGGCAACATCGGAAGGAGCCTGGCGCTGCAGGTGGCAGAGGATCCGCACGAGTACTATGTCATCGAGCTCAGTTCTTTCCAGCTGGACAACATGTACGAGTTTCGTGCCAACATCGCCATCCTGCTCAACATCACGCCGGACCACCTCGACCGCTACAACTTCAAGTTTGAGAACTATGCCGCGGCAAAGATGCGCATCATCCAGAACCAGACGCAGGAGGACAGTTTCATCTACTGGAACGACGACCCGGTGATCAAGAAGGAACTGGAGAAGTATGACATCAAGGCCGTGCAGTATCCGTTCTCCGAACTCAAGGAGACGGGATCCATCGGCTACATCGAGGAGGGACAGTACGTCATCGAGAAGCCTACGCCTTTCAACATGGAGCAGGAGGAACTCTCGCTCACGGGCAAGCACAACATCTACAACTCGCTCGCCGCCGGCATCGCATCCAACATCTCCGGCATCCGCAAGGAGAGCATCCGCAAGAGCCTGAGCGACTTCCCGGGCGTGGAACACCGACTGGAGAAGGTCTGCAAGGTGGGTGGCGTGCAGTATGTCAACGACTCCAAGGCCACCAATGTCGATGCTTGCTGGTACGCGCTGGAGAGCATGCGCACACCGACAGTGCTCATCGTCGGCGGCAAGGACAAGGGCAACGACTATGGACCCATCAAGGAGCTCGTCAAGGAGAAGTGTCGCGCCATCGTCTATCTCGGTGCAGACAACGCCAAGCTCCACGCCAACTTCGACGAACTGGGAATCCCCGTGCGGGACACCCACTCGATGAAGGACTGTGTGGCTGCCTGCCACGAACTGGCAAAGCCGGGCGACACGGTGCTGCTCAGCCCCTGCTGTGCCAGCTTCGACCTCTTCAAGAACATGGAGGACCGTGGAGAACAGTTTAAGCAACTGGTAAGATCGCTCTGACACGGACTGAAAACATCACTTTCCACATGAGGTCATAACGCCACACCGTCGTAGTCTCACTCCAACACCGACTCCCCATCGGCACAATGTTTGTGCCGATGGGGGCGGCGAAGGAGACTCTATCATACCAATCACAAACCGTAGAAACAAAACAAGACAGGACGGACGGGCAAGGAACGAGAGAAAAAGAGGAGGGAAAGACTGAACAACAACTATTCTGCGAATCTTCAAAAAAAACACTCGATCCACTCGCATCCGCCTCAAAAACAGAAAGAAAGAAATGAAAGGAAAGTCATTGACGAACATTTTCAAGGGAGACAAAGTCATCTGGATGATCTTCTTCTTCCTCTGTATGATTAGCATCATTGAGGTCTATTCGGCATCCAGCTCGCTGACGCTCAAAAAGGGCTACTACTGGGCGCCTATCATGGACCACGCCAAGAAGATCATACTGGGAGTGGTAGCACTCGTCTGTGTGCTCAACGTGGAGTGTAAGTACTTCAAGATGGCCACGCCCTTCGCCCTCGGCGGATCCATCATCATGATCCTCTGGGTGCTCGTGGGCGGCGAGACCATCAACGGAGCCAACCGATGGCTCACCTTCTTTGGCATCCAGTTTCAGCCCTCAGAACTGGCGAAGGGAGCATTGGTGCTCGCCACGGCACAGATATTGAGTGCGATGCAGACCGACAAGGGAGCGGACCGAAAGGCGTTTCGCTATATCCTCCTGCTCTCGGCTTGGATCATCATCCCCATTGCCATGGAGAATGGATCCACGGCCTTCCTACTGGCCATCACCATCTTCGTGATGATGTTTGTCGGACGCGTGCCGCTGGACCAGTTGGGAAAACTCTTCGGCGTCATGGCGGTAATAGCCACCATTGCCCTGTCGGTCATCATGATATACGGCAAGACCGAACAAGAGCGGGCGAAGGACCCGCGCCACCAGCTGACGGAGCAAATGGCGAAAGCCAAGACAAAGCAGCCCAAGACCCTGGCGGATCGTTTCGAGGACCGCCTCGACACATGGAAGTCGCGCATCGTGAAGTTTACCAACCCCGAGGACGTCCCGGCCAACAAGGTGAACCTGCGAGACAAGGACTCACAGAAGAACTACTCCCACATCGCCATAGCCTCATCGGGCATCGTGGGAAAGGGACCGGGCAATTCGACCGCACGCGACGGACTCGCACAGGCATTCTCCGACTTCATCTATGCCATCATCATCGAGGAGCTGGGCATCATAGGGGCAGCGTTCGTCGCCTTGCTCTACGTCTTCCTCCTCTTCCGAGTCGCCATCATCGCCAACCGATGTGAGAACAACTTCCCCGCATTCCTGGCCATGGGACTGACGCTCATGCTCGTCATACAGGCGCTCTTCAACATGCTGGTGGCCGTGGGATTGGCGCCCGTCACGGGACAACCGCTGCCGCTCATCAGCCGAGGCGGCACGTCAACGGTCATCAACTGCATCTACATGGGCATGATCCTCTCCGTCAGCCGTTCGGCCAAAAAGAAGGCCGCAGGAAGCATCTGGCAGGGGTGAAAGAGGAAAAATAAACAGAAAATAGTAGAAAGACATTTTTTTTGTTTATCTTTGCAGAAGATTGGCGGCACTCGGCAATTTGAGAGTAAAACTCTCATTACGCTCGTTTGCACTATCTTTGCAAAAGATTGGCGGCACTCGGCAATTTAAAACGAACACAATGGACAAAGAATTGAGGATAATCATCAGCGGTGGCGGCACGGGAGGACATATCTTCCCCGCCGTGTCGATAGCCAACGCGCTGCGGCAGATGCGCCCCGAGGCAAAGATTTTCTTTGTCGGCGCAGAGGGCCGCATGGAGATGCAGCGTGTCCCGGCAGCGGGATACGAGATCAAGGGACTTCCCATCAAGGGATTCGACCGCCGGCATCTGCTGAAAAACATCAGCGTGGTATGGCACTTGCTCAAGAGCCTGCGCATGGCACGCCACATCATCAAGGACTTCCGCCCGATGGTGGCAGTAGGCGTGGGTGGCTACGCCAGTGGTGCCACACTCTACGCGTGCGCACGAATGGGCATTCCCTGCCTCATACAGGAGCAAAACTCCTATGCGGGCGTCACCAACAAGCTGCTGGCCAGCCGTGCCAAGAAGATCTGCGTGGCCTACGAGGGGATGGAGCGCTTCTTCCCCGCCGACCGCATCATCATGACGGGCAACCCCGTACGGCAGAACATCCTGGAGGCCCAGGGCACACCGCAGGAAGCGCGAAGCGCCTTCGGACTCGACGCGGAAAAGAAGACCGTGCTGATCGTAGGAGGAAGCCTCGGCGCAAGAACGATGAACCGCAGCGTGCTGGAGCACCTGGACCTGATCAAGGCGCATCCCGAGGTGCAGTTTATCTGGCAGACGGGCAAATACTACTTCGAGAGCATCCAGAAGGAGATGAAGGGAAAGGAACTGCCCAACCTCAAGGTGATGGACTTCGTGAGCGATATGGGAGCGGCCTATCATGCCGCCGACCTCGTCGTGAGCCGTGCCGGAGCAAGCTCCATCAGCGAGTTTCAGCTCATCGGCAAACCCGTGATCCTCGTCCCGAGCCCCAATGTGGCGGAGGACCACCAGCGCAAGAATGCCATGGCTCTCGTCCGTCGCGACGCAGCCCTCTACGTGGAGGATGCCGAGGCTCCGGAGAAGCTCCTGGACCTGACGCTGCAGACTGTGGCCGACGATGCGAAACTGCGCCAGCTGGGTGAGAATGTACACAAGATGGGCCTCAAGGATTCGGCGGAGATCATCGCCCACGAGGTCCTCAAACTGATTGAACAATAAAGAAGAAATTATGGAACTGAAAGATATCAAAGCTGTCTATTTCGTCGGAGCGGGAGGCATTGGCATGAGCGCCCTCGCACGCTACTTCCTGCACCGCCACCTCGTCGTGGCGGGCTACGACCGCACGCCGACACCGCTCACCCACGAACTGGAGCGCGAGGGCATGCAGATCCATTATGAGGAGGACGTTGACCAGATCCCTGCGCCCTGCCGCGACAGGGAGCACACACTGGTGGTCTTCACGCCCGCCATCCCGGCCTCCCACGCCGAACTGGCGTGGTTCAAGGAGCACGTCTTCACCATCGAGAAGCGGGCACAGGTGCTCGGCACGCTCACCCGCACACACAAGGGCCTTTGCTTCGCGGGCACCCATGGCAAGACGACCACCTCGACAATGTGCGCCCATATCATGAGCCAAAGCCACATAGGCTGCAACGCCTTTCTCGGAGGCATCTCGAAGAATGTGGGCAGCAACTACATCCTCTCGCTGACAAGCGACTATGTGGTCATAGAGGCCGATGAGTTTGACCGTTCCTTCCACTGGCTGCGCCCCTGGATGTCGGTCATCACCTCTACCGATCCCGACCACCTCGACATCTACGGCACGAAGGAGGCTTACCTGGAGAGCTTCCGCCACTACACCGAACTGATACAGCCCGGAGGCGCGCTGATCCTCCACACAGGACTGGAGATGAAGGCCCACGTACCCGAGGGGGTGAAAACCTACACCTACAGCCGCGACGAGGGAGACTTCCACGCTGCCAACATCCGCATCGGCGACGGCAAGATTGTCTTCGACTTTGTATCGCCGCTGGAGACGGTGACCCAAGTCTCGCTGGGCCATCCCGTACCCATCAATATCGAGAATAGTGTCGCCGCCATGGCAATGGCACAACTCAACGGCTGCACGGCTGAGGAACTGCGCCGCGGCATGGAGACCTACGCGGGGGTGGAGCGTCGCTTCGACTTCAAGATCAACAACTCCCGCCATGTGTTCCTCAGCGACTACGGCCACCATCCGAAGGAGATCCTTCAGTGTGCCAAGAGCCTGAGGGAGCTCTATGCCCACCGCAAACTGACGGTCATCTTCCAGCCTCACCTCTACACGCGCACCCGCGATTTCTATGCAGATTTCGCCGATGCGCTGAGCCATTTCGACGAGGTGGTGCTCACAGAGATCTATCCCGCACGCGAACAGCCCATCGAGGGTGTGACCTCGAAGCTCATCTACGACCACCTGCGAGAGGGGGTGGAGCGCACGATGATAGCCAAGCGCGACGTGGCGGAGTGGGTGCGCAGCCGAGACTTCGACGTGCTGGTCGTCCTGGGAGCGGGAGATCTCAACGACTATGTGCCCGAGATAACCCGCATACTGGAGGAGAAGGAAAAAGCATAACGCACAACAGGGAGGTATCGTGAGAGTCAATGTAAACTGGAAGCGCGTGTTGTTTGTCGTGGTGGACCTGATACTGGCCGCCTACCTCGTCATGGCCGTGACGTTGTGGAACACGCCGGCCTCGGCCTCCAGGGTCTGCTCCAAGGTGGATGTCAACATCTCCGACGCCAACAACGTCGGGTTCCTGAGCGCAGAGGAAATCAAGCATATCCTCACGCAGCAGGGCCTCTATCCGCTTGGCAAACCGATAGCGGGGATCTCTCCACGATCCATCGAGGAGGTGCTCCGCACCAGTCCCTTTGTCAATACGGCGGAGTGTCACGTCACGCAGAACGGCCACGTCATGATAGCCCTCACACAGCGCGTGCCCATCATCCGCATCAAGAGCAGCAGGGGAGACGACTACTACATAGACGACAAGGGAGGACCGATGCCCAACTCCAAATATACGAGCGACCTGATCATCGCCACGGGCCACATCAGCCGATCCTTCGCCCGCAACTACCTCACACCGATGGCCAAGGCCATCATGGCCTCCGACTTCTGGAGAAACCAGGTTGTGCAGATCAACGTGCTGCCCAACAGAGGTATAGAGCTGGTGCCACGCGTGGGAGACCACATCCTCTACCTCGGAAAGCTGCCCGAAGGTCTCCAGCGATCGCAGATAGAGGCAGCAGTGACGGAGTTTATGGACAAGAAACTCACCCGCATACAGAAGTTCTACCGCTACGGACTCTCGCAGACGGGATGGAACAAGTATAGCTACATCGATGTGGAGTTTGACAACCAGATCATTTGCAAGAAACGACAGTTAGAATAATTAAATAAGGAATATATATATGGCAGAATTTATTGTAGCCATTGAGCTGGGGTCGTCCGTATTCCGGGGGATTGCCGGCAAGAAGAATCTCGACGGGAGCATCACCGTGCAGGCCCTCGTCAAGGAGGATGCGACGCAGTGTATCCGCAAGGGAGTGGTCAACAATATCGACAAGACCGCTACCTGCCTGAAGAATATCGTGGCCAAGCTCAGCAAGAGCATGAAGCAAAACATCAGCCATGTGTATGTCGGAGTAGGCGGCCAGTCGGTGCGGAGCGTGCGCAACGTGATTGTCAAGGACCTGCCCACGGAGACGATTGTCGATGGCGATATCGTAGATGGACTGATGGACAGCAACCGCGGTATGGACTATCCCGACCTGGAGATCCTCAACGTCGTCACACAGGAGTATAAGGTCGGCAACCAGTATGTCGTCGATCCTGTGGGCATCAAGGGAACACGGCTGGAGGGCAACTTCCTCAACATCGCCCAGAGAAAACTCTTCTACAGCAACCTCAACGAGGCTTTCGACAAGGCGGGCATCGCCATTGCCGAGATTTTCCCTGCCCCGCTGGTGCTGGCCGACAACGTGCTCACCGAGTCGGAGAAGCGCGGAGGCTGCGTGCTGGTGGACCTGGGAGCTGACACTACGACGGTGTCGGTCTATCACAAGAGCCTGCTGCGCCACCTGGCGGTCATCCCCCTGGGCGGCAACAATGTCACCAAGGATATCACGGCACTGAAGATGGAAGAGCGCGAGGCAGAACTGCTGAAGCTCAAGCACGGATCAGCCTATACCGAGATTGCCGACATGGATCCTGCCCTCACCTACTCCATCGACGGCGAGCGCACCATCGAGAGCAAACAGCTCATCGAACTGGTGGAGGCACGCGTGGAGGAGATTGTGCAGAACGTGTGGCATCAGGTGCCCGCGGAGTATGTCAGCAAACTCCTGGGTGGCATCATCCTCACGGGTGGCGGTTCCAACATGAAGAACATCGAGCTGGCCTTCAAGAAATACACGCACATGGACAAGATACGCAAGGCGCGCTTCGTCAACCTGGCCATCAAGTCCAACATCGACGACATCAAGAAGCACGACACCACGCTCAACACCATCATCTCCCTGCTGGCCAAGGGCGACATGAACTGTGCTGGTGGACCAATCGTACACCAGCACACGGGAACAGACCTCTTTGGCCAGACGCCTACGACAACGACCCCCAATCCGACCACCAACGGCGAGGGTAGCACACAGCAGCACACGGGGGGCGACAATGGCGGAAACGGTGGAAATGGCGGAAACGGCGGAAATAACACCCAGCCCACACCACCTCCCCCACCAGAGCCCACACATGATCCAGAACCAACTCCCGCACCCGAGAAGTCCAGCTTCTGGTCGAAAATCGGCAAGGGTATAAGGCGCTTTGGCGGCAAGATCATGGAGGCTGAGGAATAGAACGAAAACTGCCAAGCGCAGGCTACGAGAAGAATACTATCAAGATAACTTTGAACAACAATGATGGATAAAGATAAAGACAAAATGGCCACGCTGGCCGAACCTCTCGACTTCGGCGAGCCGGATCGTCAGAACAGCATCATCAAGGTGATCGGTGTGGGTGGTGGAGGCGGCAACGCCGTGAACAATATGTACAAGCAGGGCATCCACGACGTCTCGTTCGTGGTCTGCAACACCGACGCACAGGCCCTGAAGGACAGTCCCGTCCCCGAACGGCTCCAGCTGGGCAGCGAGGGTCTGGGAGCAGGCAACCGACCCGAGAAGGCGCGCCAGGCGGCCGAGGAGTCGATAGACGACATCAAAGCAATGCTCAGCGACGGCACGAAGATGGACTTCATCACTGCGGGCATGGGCGGCGGCACAGGCACGGGAGCAGCACCGGTCATCGCCCAGGTAAGCAAGGAACTGGGAATCCTCACTGTCGGTATCGTCACCATCCCCTTCAAGTTTGAGGGCGACAAGAAGATCGACCAGGCCCTCGACGGCGTCGATGAGATGGCAAAGCACGTCGATGCGCTCCTCGTCATCAACAACGAGCGACTGCGCAAGGTCTATCCCGACCTCAGCCTCCTCAACGGCTTTGCCAAGGCCGACGACACGCTGAGCGTAGCAGCAAAGAGCATTGCCGAGATCATCACCGTCCGCGGACTGATAAACCTTGACTTCAACGACGTGCGCACCGTACTCAAGGATGGTGGCGTAGCCATCATGTCCACGGGCTTCGGCGAGGGCGAGGGACGTGTGCGCAAGGCCATTGAAGACGCGCTCAACTCACCGCTGCTCAACGACAACGATGTCTATAACTCGCAGAGAATCCTCCTCTCCATAGCCTTCAGCAGCGAGAATGGCACCGACGGACTGGCCATGGAGGAGATGAACGAGATCAACGACTTCATGAGTCGCTTCGGATCCAAATTCGAGTTGAAGTGGGGTATTGCCATCGACAACACCTTGGAGAAGAAGGTAAAGATCACCATCCTCGCCACGGGCTTCGGCCTCGACGACCTGGAGGATGTGGCCAGCTACCATAGCCGCCTGGACAAGGCGCGTGCCAAGGAGGAGGCACAGAAGAAGGCCGAACAGGAGGAAGCCGACGCGGAGCGTAGCAACAGACGCGACAAATACTATCGCGACAACGGAGACAAACTGACCAAGGCACGTCCACACATCTACCTCTTCTCGCAGGATGACCTCGACAACGAGGACGTGATCCTCGACGTAGAGTCGATTCCCACCTTCAACAGGACCAAACCGATGCTGAATGAGATCAAGAAGAAGTCGGCTCCCGAGCAGGTCCGCGAGGAGCAACCGGTCAAGGACAAAGTGGAGGGAACCATCCGCTTTGAGTAAACACTAGTAAGGATCGCTTATTGAAGGCGATTTCCATCCACCAACCCATGCAAGGGGAGGCAGGTCCGTTAGTCTCGGAACTGCCTCCCCTTGTCGCATTTCCCAAGAAATAGTCTTGGTTGTTATTAGGAAAAGATGTACTTTTGCCTAGAAGAAAGTTCTGTTCAGCGACGTTGAATGTGCGTTCAGCGTCACCGAACCCGCATTCGACGTCGTCGAATGTCTATTCAACGTCGTTGAATAGACATTTTGCTGAGGGATAAATACTGGCGCAGGGGCAATCCACGGAGAATTCCCCCTGCGCCCTTTAATCACAGAATGCAGAAGAAGAAATAATGCAGACTGCGTGGAAAGAGATAACAGAAGCAGCAACAAGAGGAAGCCTGTGAAGAAAGAAGAAGCGCGCCAGCACTATCCCCTCATTCCGCCAGGGCTGACCCCAAACTCATCCTTGAAGCACTTGTTGAAATAGGATGGCGAGGTGAAGCCCGTGGCGTAGGCTATCTCTGCGATGGAGCGGTCGGTCGTCGTCACCAGCGTGCGCGCCTTCATCAGTCTGGCCTTGCGCAGGAGTTCCACGGGCGTCTTGCCCGTAAGCACCTTCACCTTGCGGTAGAGTTGCACGCGCGAAAGACCGATTTCCTCACCCAGCCGCTCCACCGAGAAGTCGGAGTCGGCGAGATGCTGCTGGATGATCTCCCGCAGCCTTGTCACGAAAGTCTTATCCTGCGAGCAGAGCCGTTCCTCCTCGGCCGCTTCCGCCTTGTCACCCGAGAAGAGAGAGCGCAGCAGCGTGCGCGAGCGCAGCAGGTTGTCGATACGCGAGAGGAGCACCTGCCCTGAGAAAGGCTTCGTCAGATAGGAGTCGGCACCCGTCTCGTAACCTTTCTCACGCTGTTCGGGCAACGAGCGCGCCGTGAGCAAGACGACGGGGATATGGCTCGTCGCAATGTCCTCCTTCAGTTGGCGCGTAAACTCCAGGCCATCCATGACAGGCATCATCACGTCGCAGACAATCAACTTCGGCACCTCGCGCCGCGCCTTCTCCAGGCCTTGGCGACCGTCTGCCGCCTCCGAGACATTATAACGGTCCTTTAGGATAGACCGCAGATAGGCCCTCATCCCGTTGTTGTCATCGATGATGAGCACCAGCGGGCGGTCCGCATCGAAGTCTTCGGCATTGGTGATGCGATCCGCCGTCTCCTTAGCATTGACATCCTCGGGCACATAGCTATCGTCCACCAGTTCCCGCTCCGCCACCGGCCTTGCCTCGCGATCCTTGGCAGGGTCGTAGCCTGGCTGGGTGGCAGGCAGCGAAATAAAAAACCTTGTGCCCTCTCCCACGTTGCTCTCCACGCGAATGTCGCCGTGATGGAGATCCACGTAGGCCTTGACCAACGACAGTCCGATACCCGTCCCGCCGACAGCGCCGCGCGCCTGGTAGAAGCGGTCGAAGAGATGGGGCAGCGCCTCCTCCTCGATTCCCTTGCCCGTATCGCTTACGCTGAGCACATACTGCTTGCCGTCGTAGGACAATGCCGTCGTGATCCGTCCGCCCTCAGGCGTATATTTTAGCGCATTCGACATCAAATTGAAGTAGATGTGCTCCAGCTTGTCGCGGTCAGCAATGACCACAGCGTCCTGTCCCACCCCCGAGGCGTCCACATCGATCGTGATCTTACGGCGCGCCGCCACCGCCCGGAAGTCGTTGGCCCATGTCGCCAGTTCCCGCTGCAGGGCGAAGCGGTTGAGATGCAAGTGCGCCTTGTTGTTCTGCACCTTGCGGAAGTCGAGTATCTCGCCCACGAGCTGTATGAGGATGCGCGTGTTGCGCCGCACCATCTCCAGCATCGCACGATGCGCTCCCTGCACGCTGTCGTCCTCCAGCAGCTGATCAGTCGGTCCGGCGATGAGCGTCAGCGGCGTGCGCAACTCGTGGCTCACGTTGGTGAAAAACTGCAGTTGCGTCTGCGTCATCCGCTCCATCTCCTCCGTCATCTGTCGCTGCTGATCCATAGAAGCATTGAGCTGGCGGTTGATGCGCGCCTTGGCCACATAAGCCCTGACAGCCAAACCACAGGCCACGACGAGCAGCACGACGAAGAACAAAAGCACCAGGAGATAGCCACGCTGCGTGTTGAAGTCGTCGGCTGCCTTGTCGATGCGCGAGCGGAGTGTGGCGAGGTGGTCCTGCTGGCGCATGGTCTCATCGTTCTGCATGAGTAGCACGCGGGCGTTGTCACGGGTGACAAGGGCCGAGGAGAGGCGGTTTTCGCGCTGATAGGCCTTTCCCTCTAGGATATTCATTGCCAGCCTCATCACCTCGTCGCCACGCGTCGGATAGATATAGGAAGCAAAGAGCGTCCCGTCCTTGACGAGTTCCAGTCCGGCTCCCTTCTGCGGCATGGCGTCGATTCCGCAGAAGCGGATGCGCTGGAGGTCCAGTCCGTGCTTCTGCGCTGCCCGACGTGCGCCCATCGCCATACGGTCGTTGTGGGCAAAGAGGCAGTCGAAGTCGGGATGCGGACTACGTAGCAGCGAGTCCATGGCCCGGAAGCCTCCCTGCTCCGTCCAGTCGGCGTGGAGCTTAGCCACGATGTCGATCGAGGGACGCACGGCGACTACGCTATCAAAGCCCTCCGCCCGTTCTATCGCCGGCGACGAAGACGAGAGCCCACACAGCTCCACCACACGTCCTCCTTTGGGCAGCGCGCCAGCCAGATATTCTCCCATCGAAGCGCCGATCTCACGATTGTCGGCACCGATATAAGCCGTATATTTGTCAGACCGCGTGCGGCGGTCGAAGATGATCACGGGTATTCCCTTCTCATAGGCACGGTCGATGGCGGGAGAGATCGAGACCTGTCCTGGCGCCACGATGAGCAGATCGACCCCCTTGTCCACAAAGCGGTTGATCTGATCCGTCTGCAGCCGTACGTCGTCGTTGGCCGAGGCGATATCGAGGTCCATATTATTATAGTATAAGGCCGCCACCCGCAGTTCCTGGTTGAGTTTCTCGCGCCATACGTCCTCCGAACATTGCGAGACACCAATGACATAGCGTTTCTTCCTGCCCCCAGAACAAGAGACCAGAAGAGAGAATACTGCAACCAGAGCAGCGATATGGGCGATATAAGCGAAATGCTGAATAGACTTTAGCATAAAACGGCTTTTTAGTATATTTGGGCGTCCAAAATTACATAAAAAAGACAAGACAGGCAAACAATTTGTGTGCTTTTTGCATTTCCCAGATTCTAAGGCCCTTCGTCCGGCCCTATGCCAGCAGAAGAAACCGCTTCCTCTTCTTCCACCCAGCAAGCGAAAAGCAGCCTTCACGACCGCACCAAACAACAAGGCGAGGAACAGGAAACACTTCCTGTCCCTCGCCATTATCAGAAGACGGCTGAGCGGTCTGCCATGGCCTCAGGATACCCCCCAGCCTTTTCTCTCTCTTTCATTGAGACACCCCCATGCGACGGGGGCACATACCCCTTATAGGCCCAGACGATAGGCCGTAAGGTTTTTCACCTCCGCCTTGCCGCCCTCGGCATAGACCTTCACGTGGTTGTAGGGCGTGGTGGGGAACACCAGATTGGTCATAGCGATGCGTCCGCCATCTACAAACAGCTCGACGGAGCACTTATCGACGAAGACGTCCAGGTGGTAAGTCTTGCCACTCTTTGCTGCCACGGGCTCCTCAGCACAGCAGCCATTGCCAGCAGAGTGGTCGTCGCCACAGAGCGCAAGCGGAGCCCATGTGCCGAGAGCGAAGTCGTTCTTGTAGTTGACGACGAGGTCCTGCGACAGTTTTCCCTTCATCTCGCCAGCTGCCTCGGCACGCTTCTCGATATCGTGGCGCTCGGCCAGCTGGCCAAAGTCGGTGAGTCCGCTCTCCGAGCGGTCCATGACGATGCGCTTCTTCTTGAGATCGAGATAGAGGACCGTGCGCTCCTCCTTGTCGTTGTAGAGCACGATACCAACCACATCGGCCTCCTTCGGCGTCACGTCGGCCTCCAGCTCGAAGGCTCCGTCGCTACCCTCGAAGAGGTTGCGCTGAATATAGGGGTTGGCGTTGTCCACGGCCACGTTGCCCAACTGCTTGGTCTCCTTGCGCAGGGTGCGGGCCTCCTCCACAACATTGGCCGAGAGATAGATCTCGCCATTGTTGGAGAACAACTTCAGTTCGCGCGGCAGCGCGTTGGCACCACGATACTGACGGATCGGAGTGACGTTGGCATACTGCCAGTTGCTCATCCAAGGCACGGCAACGATGCGTCCTCCAAGGTTGGAGAAGGTGACGGTGGCATAGTGGTCCTTACCCCAGTCGAGCCATTTCACGGTGGTAGGCTTCGAGTCGCACTTAAACTCCTTGCCATCAAACTCGCCGACAAAATACTGTGTGGCCGAACCGCCAAAGACGAAGCCCGGATTGATGTTGACGATCATCACGTACTTCTGGCGCGCAGGATCGCCATCGACGGGCAGGGGGAAGAAGTCGGGACACTCAAACTGGTTGGGCTGGGCGCCGAAGCCCTCACCCCACTGACTCACGTAGGTCCACTTCTTGAGGTTCTTCGACTGGTAGAAGCGCATGTTCTTGTCGGCAGAGACGATCATGTACCACGACTTCGTAGGCTCATACCAGAAGATCTTCGGATCGCGGAAGTTCTCCAGTCCGTCAAACGGCGTCACCACGGGGTTGCCCTTATACTTGGTGAAGGTGCGGCCGTTATCCTTGCTGTAGGCCATACATTGGACCTGCACCTGCTTGCCATCCCTCACGCTGTGGGAGGTGTAGAAGGCGATGATGGCATTCTTACCAAATCCCGCAGAGTTGCGCGTATCGACAATAGTACTTCCCGAGAAGATGTGTCCCATCGGGTCGCGGGCGATGGCGGGGTCGAGATGCTCCCAATGGACGAGGTCGCGGCTCACGGAGTGGCCCCAGTGCATATTGCCCCACTTCGATCCATAGGGGTTGTACTGGAAGTAGAGGTGATACTCGCCGTCCTTATACGTCAGTCCGTTGGCGTCGTTCATCCATCCGTAGAGCGGCGTGTGATGATAGACTGGGCGATAATAGTCCGTATTGGTCGTGTCGAAGGAGTCAGAGAGCTTCATCTCCTTGAGGGCTACCGCATTCTTCGGCAGTCCTACGATCTTCACCACGGCCTCCTTGCCTTGCGCCAGGGCGAAAGGCACACAGTAGTCGGTCTTGTCCACGGCCAGTCGGACGTCCATCCAGGTGTCCGTCGCCTTGCCGCTATAGAGCAGCACTTGCGCCTCGGGGCGGTTTTCCTCCACGGGGAGGATGAGATACTTTGTCGGGTTCTCCACCTTAATGATTGTGGTGTCGCCCCTCTGCGTGGTCTGCAGAGTCTGTGCCGTGGCCGAGATGGCTACGAGTGCTCCTGCCGAAAGCCAATATTTGATATTCATAGTCTGATGATTTTTATTGTGAAACAGATGATTAGAACTTCAGCGTGGCCGTCATCTCCACGGTGAACGGGCGGAGATACGATCCCGTCATGAGTTGGTTCTTGATGCCCTTGGCCTCTTCCTTGGTGATGAGCTCCGCTCCGGCGATGCTTCCCTTGGCACCCGTCTGGTTGAGGAAGTTGACCACGGTGCATCCGAGCGAGAGTCGCTTGCTGGCCTGCCAGTTGACACCACCGAAGGTCTCCCAGTGACCGTTGAAGTAGTAGGCCTCGTTGATGTTGGCATAGGTCTTGGAGAAGTAGCGGAAGGAAGCCCACAGTTTGAGTTCGGGCGTGATCATGTAGCTGGGGTCGAGCTCGATGAGCACCTGCGGCACCTCGGCCACAATGTTTCCCGTGGCGTTGATCTTTCCCTCGTAGCCGCTTGCAAACTTCACGCTGGTCTCATACTTCTTGTAGGTCGGTTTCTGGTAAGTGAATAGGAAGTGGAAGTCGAATCCTTTGAAGGGGTGTGCGACCACGTCCGTGGTCCATCCCCATGTCTGAATGTCATAGGTCAATGGTGCGGCCTTGATCTCGCCGTCATGCTGCAAGTTGAGCGTGGAGTTGTTGTTGGTCTTGGAGATATAGGAGAAGAGAGAGGTGAGGCTCAGCCACGAGTTGTTATAGTAGATACCCGCGCGGCCCAGCGGTACGCTGATCTTGTCGATGTTGGGCATAGTGGCCGGTGCGAAAGTGGAGATCGTCGGATGCTGGACGATGTAGGTGAAGTCGCCCGTGAATCCGAAGTTCTTCGTCAACTTGTAGGTCAGCGCTGCCGTGAGGTCGTAGTTCACCCAGTCGTAGGCCATTGGGGCCGGAGTGATGAGCGTGCCGTCTGCTGCCGTCGCGCCGAGATAGTAGTCGGCAAAGCGTCCCACATATTCGCCGGCAGCATTCTTCACCGCCGCGTTCTCACCTTTCAGTCGCTGCCACTCGATGCGTGCGCCGTAGTAGGCGTTGAGCTGCGGCGTGATGTCCCAGTCGTGGGTCAAGTAGAAAGCCAGCTTGTTCTCGTGTCCCCGGTAGTACTCCGAGGCGTTCTTGTTGAAGTCGTAGAAGACGCTCTGTGTCTTGTTGGCGTCCCAGAGGCGCACGGCATAGGATCCGTCCTCCGGCACGCTCTGGTCGTACATCGTCGTGTTAGAGCTATAGTCGACGTGGTAGTACCACTCGTTCATGCCGAGGCGCAGCGTGGAGGTGCGGAAACTCTTCGAGACCTCCGAGGTGAGGAGCAGTTCGTTGATGCTGCCCGCGTTGAGACACGACATGCGGGTCTGGACGTAGCGTCCGCCATAACGCTGGGCCTGACCCATGAGGTCGTGCTGCATATACTGGTAGGCAGAAGCCGCGCCGTCGGCCTGGAGGTCGATGAGCTGCATCGGGGTCTGATAGACAAAGGCGCCGCGGGCGTGGTCGAAGCGGAGGGCGGTCTTCCAGTTGACGCCGTTGTCGAAGCGGAAGGTGTTGAGGAGCGAGATCTCCGAGGAGCGGTTCTCGTCGTAGTCGTAGAGCGAGGTCTGACACAACTTGCCCGTACGCATGTCGCGGTAGGTGATGTTGGCATCCACGGGCAGGTAGGAGGTCGTGCCGAGCTTGAAACTGCCAAACTCCCTCACGCTGCCGTCGCCGACATAGATGAAGGGTGCCGACTGGGTGGCGTAGTTATAGACGGGATGGGAGTTGGAGTATTTGTACATCGCCGTCAGCTCGCCCCTGCCCGCAGCGTAGCGACGCGTGAGAGCAAACTTGTAGATCTGCGTGCGATCCTGATACTGGGAGGAGCGCAGCTTAAACGTGCCCGGGTCAAAGTCCTGGTACATGCTCGCGCTATAGAAGAGGTCCTTGGCGATCGATCCGTTCAGGTTGAGCGAGAACTCCTGCAGTCCAAAGTGATTGGTCTTGTAGTTGAGCGTGCCCTGGAATCCCTCCTGACCGATCTGCGTCAGCGAGTTGACGGCATAGCCGATGTTGCCCGTAGTGATGGCGGTCTCCGAGATCTTCAGCAGTCCGACGTGGGAGAGGCTCGCATCCGAACGCCATGTGGCGTTGACGGGATGGGGGTTGGTGGCATAGGTGACGGGCAGTCCGTTCTCCAGCACGTTGACGTCGGAGGAGGGTAGTCCGATCTGGATCTCGCGCGGGCCATTGGCGCTGGCCGCGTTGAGCATCACGTTGCGGTCGCCTTCCTCTTTGGAGTGGTTCGTCCGCTTTCCTTCATTCTGTGCGCCAGCGGTCACCGTCATGAGAGAGGCGAGGGCCAAGGCACCAAGTTTTGCTGTGTTGAAATGTTCCATAACGGTTCAGTTATTGTTCGACGCTGCAAAGTTACACACTTCGCCAGTAGCGTGGGTTCAAATTCCGTTCATAGAGATTCACTTTTGTTGCATGTATCATTTTTGCAAGCCAATGAACGATAATTAGCATCGCCACCTGCCCTACGGCCTCAGCTGCCTCTTTCTGCCGTATCCGCTGTCTCTCCCATTGCCTCCGCTGCCATTCTCTGTCCGATATGTTTCATTCATTGTAAAAATGTTGTATGGTTCGTTTTTTACTATCCTACGCAACAAGATTGACATCCCCGTCGCGCGAATCCTCTTACCTTTGCAGCAGAATTTCGTAAATCTTCCCAATGACAACAAAAGCATTACAACCAATGAACAGCAACAACTCCACCAAGATGACCATCGTTCCGGTGATGATCACCTTCTTCACGATGGGCTTCGTCGATCTCGTCGGCGCGGTGTCCAACAACATGCAGGAGGACTTCGGCCTCAGCGACTCCGCGGCCAATTTCTTCCCCTCGCTCGTATTCTTCTGGTTTCTTATCTTCTCCGTGCCCACGGGCATGCTGATGAACAAGATCGGACGCAAGAGGACGGTGCTCCTCTCCACAATCGTCACGACGCTGGCCGTCTTCCTTCCCCTCTTCGACAGTTTCATGCCCACCAAGGAGAGCCAGCTCTGGCTGATGTACATCGCCTTCTCGCTCCTCGGTATCGGCAATGCCATCATGCAGACGTCGCTCAACCCGCTCGTGACGATGCTCGTCAAGGGCCACTTGGCCTCCACCCTCACCTTCGGCCAGTTTGTCAAGGCCATCGCCTCATTTATCGCCCCGCTCATCGCGGCCTGGGGCGCCACCACTGCGGCACCGACCTTCGGTCTGAGCTGGCGCATCCTCTTCCTGCTATTCTTCCTCATCGGCATGGCCGCCACGCTGTGGCTCGGCATGACCCCCATCGAGGAGGAACCCGCCCAGGACCAGACCTCGGGCGTACTGGCCAGCGTGCGGATGCTCGGCGCGCCCGTCGTCCTGCTTTCCTTCGTGGCCATCATGTGTCATGTGGGCATTGACGTGGGCACCAACGCCGTGGCGCCGAAGATTCTCCTGGAGCGCCTGGGCAACACGGGCGACACGCTCAGCCAGTATGAGTACGCCACGAGCATCTACTTCGCCTTCCGCACCCTCGGCTGCCTCACGGGATCCATCCTTATGCGCCGGATCAACATCCGCGTCTTCTTCACCATCATCGTCCTGATGATGGGTGTGGCCATGGCGGGCTTCGTGTTCGCCACGGAGCAGTGGGCGCTCTGGGCCTCGATCGCACTGGTGGGCTACGGCAATAGCAACGTCTTCTCCATCGTCTTCTCCCAGGCCATGATCTCGGCCCCCGAGAAGAAGAACGAGGTGAGCGGACTGATGATCATGGGCCTCTTCGGCGGCACGGTCTTCCCGCTGCTGATGGGTCTGGCCAGCGACGCTGCCAAGGCTTCCGGCCTGCAACACCCGCAGACCGCGGCAGCCGTGGTGATGGCCGTGGGCGTGGCCTACCTGCTCAGCTACATCCCGCGAGTCAAGCAACAGTAAAGAATTCAAATCACTATCAACTATAAAAACCTATCAAATTATGACAACGAATGAGAAATACGTAGTGGGCCTCGGCGAGGCTCTCTGGGACATCCTTCCCGACGGTAAAAAACTGGGTGGTGCTCCTGCCAACTTCGCTTTCCACGCCGGACAGTTCGGCCTCAACGCCATCGCCGTGAGTGCGCTTGGCGAGGACAAGCTGGCCGAGGAAACCATCGAACAACTGGAGGCCAAGAAGCTGGCCTACTGTATGCCGCGCGTGCCCTACCCCACGGGTACGGTGCAGGTGACGCTCGACGCTGGCGGTGTGCCGACCTACGACATCAAGGAGAACGTGGCCTGGGACAACATCCCCTTCGACAAGGACATCGAGGCCATAGCCCGAAAGACGCGCGCCGTATGCTGGGGATCGCTGGCTCAGCGCAACGTGGTGAGCCGCAACACGATATACAGTTTTCTCGACGCCACACCCAAGGACTGCATGAAGATCTTCGACATCAACCTGCGACAGAACTTCTACACCAAGGAGGCTATCCGCGCCAGCATGAAACGCTGCAACGTACTGAAGATCAACGACGAGGAACTGGTGCTCATCGGCCGCATGTTTGGCTACCCAGGACTTGATATCGAAAACAAATGCTGGCTCATCCTTGGCAAGTACAACCTCGACATGCTCGTGCTCACCTGCGGCATCAACGGCAGCTATGTCTTTACGCGCGGCACCATGTCCTACCAGCCCACCCCCAAGGTGAAGGTCGCCGACACCGTGGGCGCTGGCGACTCGTTCACGGGTTCCTTCTGCGCCGCGATCATCTACGGTAAGAGCGTGGCCGAGGCCCACCGACTCGCTGTCGAGGTGAGCGCGTATGTTTGCACACAAAACGGCGCTATGCCTGTACTACCACAAGAGGTGAAAGAATGTAAAGGATAACAAAACGCAAGGGTGCGTCAGGCAGTCGCCTGGTCTCGCCCGCCGAAGCCATGAGGGTCTCTCCGTGTGACGCGGGGGGATCCTTTTTTTATGCCACTTTGAAGGACTTAACTTCATTTTTTGACCCATCCGACATGGCTTTGGCAAGGGGGCGCAGCGGTCTCTTTTCTTCCTTCCAATCCACCTATCCCTATCATTTCCTCTCTTGCCATCAGTGCTAATGCCAGGATGTCATTATGATTTTACGACAAGCCCACTTTTCCTCCTCTCCCCTGTCTCAAAAAAGCAGCTAAATCGTGGCAAGAATTCATTCATAGCAAGACAACATGTGGATAAGTCTAAACACTAATAGGCCTTACCTTGGGCTATGAACTTCAGTATCTTCAGCTCATACTACTCACGACTATCCGAAACATTTTTACACCTATTTTCTTTTCTACTCTTCTCTTTCCCTTTCTGGCCACTTCGTGGCAAGAAGAAATTGCGAAGAGGAGATTAGTGGTCAGCAAGCTGTCAAGACAGATCAATGGCAAGCCGTCGAAGAAGGGATTGTACATCCACAAGGGTGAGGGCAAGACCGAGAAAGTGATTATCTAAACAGTCAAGTGCCTTAACCAAGGTCTGGGAGGATTCTCCCAGCCTCGCTTTTTGTGTGGTCATCCTGCAAAAGGACCCAGTGGCCTCAGTCCACGATATGGCGCCCCACGACATGGCCCATCGTCCAGGCGGCCTGGAGGTTGAAGCCTCCCGTGATAGCATCGACATCACACACCTCGCCGGCAAAGAACAGATGGGGGCAGACCTTGCTCTCCAGCGTATGGGGATGGAGGTGGCGCAGGGCAATGCCGCCACAGGTGACAAACTCGTCCTTGAAACTGCCCTTGCCGTTCACCTCATAGAGATCGTTGGTGAGCGTAGAGACCAGTTGGTGGTGGCCCTTCTTGCCTATCTCCGCCCACTTCTTGTCCTGGGCGAGGCCTATTTTCGCAAGCAGATAGCCCCAAAGGCGAGCAGGGAGGCCGTAGGGGCGCAGCGAGGTCAACTGCTTCTGTGGATTGGCGGAGGCCAAGCGGCGGATGGTGTCGCCGACGAGGGCCTGATTGGTCTCGTCCACCCAGTTGACCGCCACGCGGTCCCTATAGTCGTTCTCACGCAGATGGCGCGCTGCATGCGAGGAGAGTTTAAGCACTGCCGGCCCGCTCATACCCCAATGAGTGATGAGGAGGGGGCCAGCGGCCTTGTGCTTGGTGGAGGGGATGGAGACGAGGGCGCGCTCCACCACCGTGCCCATCAACGCCCGGAAAGCTGGGTCGGCGATGTTGAGCGTGAAGAGCGAGGGCACGGGGGCCTCCACCTCGTGACCCAAACGGGCAAGGTAGTCGAAGCGATCGGCCTGCGGATGGCCTCCCGTCGTGATGGCCACGCGGTCGAACAGCAGTTCGCGCAGGCTGCACTGCTCGGCAGAGGATCCGCCCTCGGCTACGCGAAAACTCAGCAGCAGGCGGTCGTCCTCCCCTCGCGCTATGGCGACGAGACTATGGCGGGTATGGATCGTCACCCCGAGGGCCTTGGCCTGAGAAACGAGGCTGTCGATGATGGTCTGGGCGTCCTGCGACTGCGGAAAGACGCACTGGTCGTCCTGTGTGACCAGGGCTACCCCATGGCGCTCGAACCAGGCCATCGTGGCGTGGTGGTCAAACTGGTTGAAGAGCCGCTTCATGAGCTGATGGCCGCGGGGATAGACCTGGCGGAGGTCGCTGACCTCGGCGAAGGAGTTGGTGAGGTTGCAGCGGCCGCCACCCGTCACGGCCACCTTGGCCAGGACCTTGGCGTTCTTCTCGTAGAGGCTAACGCGGGCCGAGGGCTGACGGCGCTTGGCCTCGATTGCGGCAAAGAATCCTGCCGCCCCGCCACCCACGATGGCGATGCGGAGCGCAGCGGTAGTGTTGTCGTTGTTCGTCATACAGAATGCAATATTCGGCAAAAAAATCGAGATACGCAAATTTGCAGGGCAAATAGAGCAAAAAGCGGTGGAAAACCACAGAGGTCTTCCACCGCTTCTTGCTAATGGGTTGTTCTATCAGGATGGTTTAGAGCTCCGGGAGCATCACCACCTGGATATGGTTGTTGGAGGCCACTACCTTCTTGAGGAAGGCAACGATCTTGGCCGGCGTGAGGCTCTCGATGGCGGCACGATGGGTGGTGTAGAGGTCCACACCCGTCTCGTTGTACTCGTCCATCACGTTGAGCCAGTAGCCATTGGTCTTGAGCTCCTCGTCGAGGTTCTTGAGCATGTTGGCCTTGATCTTCTCCACCTTGTCGACGTCGATGTACTTGTCGCAGTCCTTCATGCCACCCTCCAGCAGGGAAAGGGCGAGCTCGGCCTTGTTGTAGTCCATCGGGCACTGGTCGAAGATCTGGGCAAACGCCTTGTCGCCCATGCGGCTCACAGAACCGTATGCACCCACGCTATAGGCAGCGGAGGCGTCCTCGCGGATGGTCTTCAGATAGACCATTGAGAGGGCCTGGCCGGCAGCGTCGGCAAGAACGACGTTCTCGATGTTGTAGTCCATCGGCATGTGGTAGAGGTCGCTGGCCATGGCCTTCGGAGTCTCGGCCTTGCGCTTGAAGTTGACGTTGACGATGCCCTTGGCGATAGGATCGGCGCTGACCCACTTAGAGGCCTTGCCCTTCGGCAGGGCGCCAATATACTTCTCGATGAGCGGACGGATCGTAGCCTCGTCGAAATTGCCGACGAAGTAGAAGGTAAACTGGCTGGCATTGGCGAAACGCTCCTTCTGGATCTGCAGGATGCGGTCGTAGCTGATGTGGGCCAGGTCGGCCTCCTCCAACGGAGTGTAGCGCGCGTCGTGGTTGTAGATAGCGCAGGTCAGCGAGTCGCCGAAGGCGGCCTCGGGAGAGAGACCCTTGTTCTTCAGAGACTGAGCCACCATGGCCATCGTGGACTTATACTTGTCCTCGTCCTTGCTGACGGCGGTGAAGTTGAGGTAGATAAGCTGCATCAGCGTCTCGATGTCCTTCGGGACGGAGAAGCCGCTGAGGTACTGGTAGTACTGGCCGAGACCTACGCCGACGTTGGCCTGCTTGCCGAGGAGAGCCTTCTGCAACTCGTTGTTGGAGAAGTTGCCCAGACCGCAGGTGCCCATCACGAAGTCGAAGCACTTGAGGTTGTTGTAGTCGGCCTTGCCATAGAGGCTCTTGCCACCACGGGCCATGGCCTGGAACTGGATCTCGTTGTCCTTGTAGTTGGTCTTCTTCAGGATGACGCGGGCACCATTGGAAAGCGTCAGCTCCTTGTAGCCAAACTTCGTATTCTCCTTCTCCTTGACGATCTTGCCAGCCTTCGGCAGCTTGGTCTCGTCGAGCAGCGGCTCGTTCTTCACGTTGTCCTTGTAGGCCTCGAGCTTCTCAGTGCGCACACCGTTGATGGTCTGCTGCATCTGGGCCTCGGTGGGATAGACCTTGCCGTCCTTCTCCTGCTCGTAGAGCGTGACGACGAGGTTGGTATCGTTGTCGGAGATGAGGTCCTTGGCATACTCGTTGATCATATCGACGGGCAGCATCGGGATGAGCTGTGACATGATCTGATACTCGGTCTCGATGCCGGGGATGGGCTCGTTGCCGAGGTAGTTGTCACGATACTCGTCGCCAAACTGGTCGTTCTTGATCTTGTTGCGATTCTCGTAGGAAGACTCCAGCTGGGAGAGATACTCGGCCTTGGTGCGGTCGTACTCCGTGGCGGTGAAGCCAAACTGGCGCACGCGCTGGGCCTCGCGGTACATGGCGGCGAGAGCCTGGAGCTCGTGGCCCTCCTTGGCGCTACCAGCCAGGTTGAAGGCGTCCTTTGTCTTGGAGTAGATATACTGACCGTCGTAGCCGTAGGCACCGAAGAACGGGCAGTCCTCCTTCTGCGTCATCTCGGAGAAGCGCTGGTTGAGCATCATGCTGATCATCGTCTTGGCATAGTTCTCCAGCAAGTAGTCCACGGTCTCCTTGGCCTTGTCGTCCACGGGGTCGTGCTTCATGGCGATGGTGATGCTGCTCTGCTGCAACTCCTTGTCCTTGTCGAAGATATAGATGGCCTTGTCGTTGTCGGGCACGGGCACATCGACGACGGGCGTGGCGTTCTCGAGCTTCTTCACGTCGCTCCAGAGACGCTTGATCTCGGCCTCGGTATGATCGACATCGATGTTACCGACAACGATAATAGCCTGGTTACCTGGGTGGTACCACTTGTGATAGTAGTCGCGGAGCTCTTTGTACTTGAAGTTGTCCACCACCGACATCAGACCGATGGGCAGACGCTCGCCATACTTAGAACCCGGATACTGAAGCGGAAGCGTGCGTTCGAAGATACGCATCGAGGCTGACGTGCGCATCTGCCACTCCTGGTGGATGACGCCACGCTCCTGGTCAATCTCCTTGTCCTCCAGCGTGAGGCCGTTGCTCCAGTCTCTGAGGATCAAGAGGCAGGAGTCGAGAGCCGTCTGGCGCTTCGTCGGAACGTTGCAGATGCGGTAAACGGTCTGGTCGATGCCAGTGTAGGCATTGAGGTCGCTACCAAACTCCACACCCAGAGAGCGGGTGTACTCGAGGAGCGTACTGTCGGGGAAGTGCTCAGAGCCATTGAAGGCCATGTGCTCCAAGAAGTGGGCCAATCCGCGCTGAGACTCCTCCTCCTGGATGGATCCCACGCGCTGGGCAATGTAGAAGTTGGCCACGTTTTCAGGCCAATTGTTGTGGCGGATGTAATACGTCAGGCCGTTGTCCAACTTACCGATGCGCACATTGGGATCGATAGGGATAGCAGGCATCTGCTGGGCAGAGGCCATTCCGGCGACGAAAGCAAAAGCCACTACAAGAAAGTGTTTAAGTTTCATGCTCGTTATTTATTGATGATTAGTATATACATTTTCATTGGCGCACAAAATTACTTAAATTCTTTGAAAGCACAAAGTTAGGGGCTTTTCTTTTAATCAAAAATAACGCATTTTTATAATAAAGGTAGGATTTCTCTCACGTAACCTCATTCTTCGACGACTGAAAACGCTGCTGCAGATGCCAGCCCATAGCCCAAATTGTAAGCAAGAGGGCGTAGCAAAGCACGGTCTGGAGAACGGTAGGATGCAGTTCGATGGTGGCGCAAGGCAGGGAGGAAACCCATCGAAGCGCCTCGTTCATCACCTTTGCAACGCTCACGACCATTTGGGCAACAAGCGTTTGTACAATGGGCAAGGATGTGGTAAGAAAGAGAGCCACGACGAGGTAGAGCAGAAGGGTGGCACAGGGCACGGCCACAAGATTGGAGAGGAGAAAATAGGTGGGAAGCGACCCGAATGCGTAAGCCACGAGGGGCGACGTGCCGATCTGGGCGGCAATAGAAAGGCTGGCGAAGGTCCACAGGCCGCGGGCAAGACGGCGCCACCATACGGCCTTGCGCGACGTTCTGGGAGCCACGAGGAAGGGCGGAGCGAGGATGGGCAGGAAAAGATGGATGGACAACACTGAGAGAACCGAGAGCAGGAAGCCCAGGTCATAGACCAGCAGCGGACGGACGAGGACCATGAGGAGCACCGTGGCCAAGAGGACGTTGAGAGGCTGCGGGCGGCGGAGCGCTAAAAAGAAGACGGAATATAGAGAGAGCAGCAGGGCGGCTCGCACGACCGACGGCGAGAGACCCGTCAGCAGAGCAAAGGTCCAGGCACAAGTAAGGGTGAGCAACGAGGATAACCACCGGCCAGAGCGGCGGCGCGAGAAGAGAGAGAAGAGGCCGCAGAGGATACCGAGGTGAAGGCCGGAAAGAGCCAAGACATGGGCCACGCCCGCCCGGCTATAGTCGTCGCGAAGGCGCTTCGACAGACCACTCTTGTCGCCAAGCGAGAGGGCAGCAACGACGGCAGCCTCATCGCCACCGATCTGCCACTGGCGGTAGCGGTCCAAGAGGTGTTGACGGACTTGGCGCGCCTGGAGCACGAGCCGATTCCACCAGCCCAAGGGTTGCAGGGAGACGCGGGCTTTCTGCCAGTGGGACGGGAGGAGGAAGGTCTGGGCGGAGAAACCGTGCAGACGGAGCCAACGCGCATAGTCGAAGGTGGAAGCAGGCCACCCTTGTGGGGCTTCGAGGATGGAAACGGCACGGAGCCCGTCACCGACATGGAGACGGTCGTAGCGGTGCGAGATCGTGTCGCGGAGCAACTGGGCTTTGACGAGGAGGGGCTTGCCTTGGTGCTGCAGGACGGCCATGTCGAAGCGCACGACCTTGCCCCGAGGCACGGGTTCGCTCATCACCACAGCCTCATAGCATACCTTCTCCTTGGGCAGCAGGCGATGGAGGCCGGCCTCGGCATGGGCAGAAAGCCAGGCGCCCAACTGAAACAGGGCCGTCAGGATCAGGAAGTTGCTGGCCTTGGGGTGGCGACGGCAGAGGAACAGAACAACGAGGGTGGCAGAGAGCGACGCCACCCACACCCCGACGGGCCAGCCTACCCATCCCGCAAAGACAATACCGAGCAACAGGAGGACCGTGGGCAGCAGGAGGGGAAAGGAATGGGTGAGGGGCTGTGGCATAAGGCAAAGTATGAGGGTGGCTTACCGTCTCTCCGAGGACTTGCTGCGGTCGATGCCGTGCTCGCGGGCCCACTTGATGTTGCGGGGATGGTGGTTGAGGATCTCCTCGCGCAGCGTAGAGGTGTCGATATGGGTGTAGATCTCCGTTGTGCCGATACTCTCATGACCCAGCATGGCCTGGATGACACGCAGGTCGGCTCCGCCTTCGAGCAGAGCCGTGGCAAAACTGTGGCGCAGGGTATGGGGGGAGATGGTTTTCTGGATGCCTGCTGCCCGCGCATACTGCTTCACCATGATGAGCACCATCGTACGGGTGAGGTGGTGGCCACGGCGGTTGAGAAACACATAGTCTTCCTCGCCGGGCTTGACGCGCATGGCATTGCGGTCGGCATTCCATAGCATCAGTTCGTCGATGGCTCGCTGCGAGATGGGAACAAGGCGCTCCTTGCTGCCTTTTCCCAGGATGCGGAGGTAGCGCTCCTCGACAAAGAGGTTCTGAAACTTGAGGTTGACGAGTTCGGAGACGCGCAGACCGCAGGAGAAGAGCACCTCGATGATGGCTTTGTTGCGCTGTCCCTCCCACTTGTCGAGGTCGATGGCGGCCTCCAGCATATCAACCTCAGCAGTGGAGAGTACCTCGGGCAGATGGGCGGGCTGCTTGGGAGACTCCAGAAGAACGGTGGGGTCAGCCTTGAGATAGCCGTCAAGGACGAGCCAGCGGTAGAACTGGCGGACGCCACTGAGGATTCGCGCCATGGAACGCGCACTGATACCAAGGTCGGCGAGCGAGGCGGCAAAGTGCTCCAGCTGCTCCAAGCGCACGTCAAGCACGTCAGTCCGCTCCGTAAAGAGATAGCGGAGCAGCTTCCCCAGGTCGCGCATATAAGCATCGACGGTATTGGGGGAGAATCCTTTTTCCAACCGCAGGTAGCGTTGGTAGCGAGCGCTCATGCTACTTTCCATCATCGAAGTGGGTTATTATATAAAAAAACAGAGGCAAAGAAAGAACGGCGTTCGAAACAGAACGCGAATATCGAGAAAGAGCATCAAGGAAAAGCGGGAAAAGAGGGGTGCCACGGCTGGGGCTACACGCAAGACCTATTTCGCCACGACCTCCTCTATGCGCTTGATGATCCGCTCGGGGGCAATGCCAGCCATACAGGCAAAGTCGCCCCGCAGGCAGGGGGTGTTGCCATAGACGCTACAGGGACGGCAGGGGAGGTCTTCCACCTGTATCGCATTCTCGGCAGGCTGGCCCCATCCCATGAATCCGGCAAAGGGATGGGTGGCTCCCCAGACGCTTACCACAGGAGTACCGACAACGCTGGCCAGATGCATATTTGCGCTGTCCATGCTCACCATCGCGTCAAGGCGACTCATGAGGATCAGTTCCTCGTCGAGGGAATGGAGCAGCGTGCCCACACACTGTGTCTTCGGGAAGGGTTCGGCCCAGGCCATAAGGAGGTCGCGCTCACGACCGCCACCACCAAAAAGGAAGAAACGCCACGAGGGATGACGCTGGTTGAGCAAGGCGATGAGATCTCGCATCTTCTCCTCAGGATAGATCTTGCCCGCATGGGCAGCAAAGGGAGCGAGGCCGACCCATACTTCCTTAGCTCCCTTTTGGCCGACGACGGGGACGAGGGGGGTGAGGTCTGCGCCCTCCTTCGGAAAGATGGAGGTAAAGGAGAAACTAACGGGGTAGCCGAGTTTGGCAAAGACTTCGGCGTAGTTGTCGAAGGAGGTGAGTTGCTGCACCAGCTCCTTGTCCTTTTGGGCGCAGAGACGGCGCTTGCCCTTGCGATGCTTGTCAATATGGGCGACCTTGAAGCCCTCCAGGGTGAAGCGGTGGCGAAGAAACTTCGTGCGTAGCACGTCGTGGAGGTCGGCTACCGCCGTGGGGTGCTTGGCCACCATACGGCGGTAGAGCGTGTTGAGACCCCGCACACCGTGATACTCGCTGCCCACATCGGCAGCCATGAAGTCCACATTGGGAGCGAGGTGCTGGAAGAGGGGACGCGCCATCGGGCGACTTACGACAGAGATGCGCAACTTAGGATACTGCGCAGCCAAAGAGGCAATGACGGGAACCGTCATTGCTACGTCGCCCAAGGCGGAGAAGCGGATTACGATGATATGGTCGGCCTTCACGCTTTGTTTTGATAGAGCACGGGGTTGGTGGTCGGGTCGTTGTACATCTTCATCTGACGATAGACCTTCATGTACTTGCGGCCCGCCTGGATATCGTCGAGCAACTGACCAATGGCAGTGGAGAGGTCGCGCTGCTGCTCCAGGAGCACGTCGAGCTTCGTCTTGCACTTTGCAATGTGCTCGGAACTGGCGTCGGTGCGCTCAGCCTGCTCTCGCATGTGGTAAATCTTCAGGGCGAGGATACTCAAGCGATCAAGGGCCCAAGCCGGGCTCTCAGTATTGAGCGTGGCCTCGGGGAGCACCTTCACATCGCAATAGAGCTGACGGAAGTAGGAGTCGATCTGCTCCACCAGATCCGTGCGGTCCTGATTGCTGCGGTCGATGCGACGCTTGAGGCTCATGCCATCGACGGGGCTGATATGGGGATCGCGAATCAAATCCTCAAAATGCCACTGTACGGTGTCGATCCAGCACTTCAAATAGAGGCGGTTCTCTATCGAGTCGCGCTCGTAGGGGTTATGGATAGGCGTATCGACATTGTCGGTGACGTGATAATCACGAATGGCCTGATTGAAAATCTCGTTGCAATGCGCTATGAATGACATTTCAATTGTTTTTAGTTTGTTCTGCAAAAGTAACGCTATTTCCTGTAAGTACAAAATTTCTTGCCAACTTTTTGGCCTGGAACGGGCAGGAGCAGGCCAAAGGGAGCTGGTATGGTGGGAAAAACGTTCCTTCCCCACCCGTCTGCCCACTTGTTTTCGGCTTTTCTGCCACCCGAGCCACCCGTTTGCGAAAAAATGGTTATCTTTGCACCATGCTACGCACCCCCGCAAAGAGGGGGATGGTGCTGCCGTATCTGAGAGACAGAGCGGACAGCCACATCTTAGAGACAGACTATCATATTATAAAAAACGAGGATATGCAACCATTAGTAAGTATCATCATGGGTTCTACAAGCGACCTTCCAGTGATGGAGAAGGCTTGCAAGTGGCTTGAGGAGCAGGAAATACCGTTTGAGGTCAACGCCTTGTCGGCTCACCGCACCCCAGAGGCGGTGGAGAAGTTTGCGCGTGAGGCCAAAGGACGCGGCCTCAGGGTCATCATCGCCGGAGCGGGTATGGCGGCAGCACTGCCGGGCGTGATTGCTGCCTCGACGACGCTGCCTGTGATCGGCGTACCTATCAAGGGTATGCTCGACGGCCTCGACGCCATGTTGTCCATCATCCAGATGCCACCGGGCATTCCCGTGGCTACAGTAGGTGTGAACGGAGCGCAGAATGCGGCCGTGCTGGCTGCCGAGATGATGGCGCTGGCCGACGAGGAAATCGCACGCAAGGTGGAAAACTGGAAAGCTGGACTGGGCAAGAAGATCGAGAAGGCAAACGAGGAACTTGCACACATGGAGGGGTATCGCTTCAAGTGCTAAGGCACACGCCTGGCTCCATACGTTCTACTTTTTCTTTATGTGTTCTACCTAAAATATAGCTTAGGGAAATGACAGATTTGTTCAACTACAAACGGCGCGCCGCAACCGTAGCCCATGTGGGACGGCTCAATATCGGTGGAGACAATCCTGTGCGCGTCCAGTCGATGACCACCACCTCGACCCTCGACACCGAGGGAAGTGTGGCGCAATGCAAGCGCATCATTGACGCAGGAGGCGAACTGGTGCGCCTGACCACACAGGGGCGGCGAGAGGCCGAGAACTTGGCCAACATCAGCCGCCAGTTGCGCGCAGAGGGCTACACGCAGCCGCTTTGTGCCGACATCCACTTCAACGCCAACGTGGCCGACGTGGCCGCATGCCATACAGAGAAGGTGCGCATCAACCCGGGCAACTACGTTGATCCGGCCCGTACCTTCAAGCACCTGGAATATACGGACGAGCAATATGCGCAAGAACTGGAAAAGATCGAGGAACGACTGACGACGTTTATCGACCTCTGCAAGGAGCACCATACGGCGGTACGCATTGGCGTGAACCACGGAAGCCTCTCCGATCGCATCATGTCGCGCTACGGAGACACGCCGGAAGGTATCGTGGAGAGCTGCATGGAGTTTCTCCGCATCTTCCGCAAGCACAACTTCGACGACGTGGTCATCTCCATCAAGGCGTCCAACACGGTTGTCATGGTGCGGTCAGTGCGCCTGCTGGTAGCGGAGATGGATCGCGAGGACATGCACTACCCGCTCCATCTCGGTGTAACCGAGGCGGGTGAGGGCGAGGACGGACGCATCAAAAGTGCCGTGGGAATCGGCGCACTCCTTGCCGACGGTATCGGCGACACCATCCGCGTATCGCTGAGCGAGGAACCGGAGGCGGAGATTCCCGTCGCCAAGCACCTCGTGCGCTACATCCGGCGCAAGCAGGGACACCTCCTCGTGCCGGGCGTACAGGCCAAGAACTTCGACTACCTGCGGCCGGAGCGTCGCAAGACGCAGGCTGTGGGACCTATCGGCGGCACACAACCGCCCGTGGTCATCGTTTCAGAGATGCAAGGCGCGAAAGAGGGAGTTACGCAGGGTCAGGAGGCGCTGCGCCCCGACTACATCTATGTGGGACAGCAGATGCCTGATCAACCCGTAGAGGGACAACGCTACATCGTTGATTTCAACGCTTTCGGAAGGGAACTGCAGAAGCACATGGACGTGGCCAACTATATGTTTCCTATCTTCCCCTACAATGCCATGCCTTATATCTCGGCGGTGCCCGACACGGCGCCCATCTTCCTGGTGTTGCCCTATGGTAGCTGTGCCGAGGAGTATAAGGCGTGTCTGAAGGCAAACCCCAACGTAGTGGTGGTCGTACCGAGCCAGCATCAGAACCGACTCGGAGAGCAGCGCGCACTCGTCCACGAACTGATGGCAGAGGGAATCAAGAATCCCGTGGTCTTCGCACAAGCCTACAAACACTCGCAGCAGGAGAAGGCAGACCTGCAACTGGAGGCAGCTGCGGACATGGGCGCACTGATGATGGATGGACTGACGGACGGACTCTGGCTAATGAACGATGGCGACATTGCCATGCAAGATCTCACCGACACAGCTTATGCCATCCTGCAGGCAGGGCGACTGCGCATGGTCAAGACGGAGTATATCTCCTGTCCTGGCTGCGGACGCACGCTCTACGACCTTCGGACGACGATCGCACGGGTGAAGGAGGCTACCAAGGGCATGAAGGGCTTGAAGATTGGTATTATGGGATGTATCGTCAACGGGCCGGGCGAGATGGCAGACGCCGACTATGGCTATGTAGGGGCTGGCGTGGGACGCATCGCCCTCTATCGTGGCAAGGTATGCGTGGAACGTGGTATTCCAGAGGCCGAGGCCGTGGAGCACCTTCTCCAGCTTATCAAGGACGACAAAGAACGGGAACAGAAGAAATAACTTCTGAACGCACGCTTTTCGAAATAGAAACGGATTCATCCGATAACACTGTGGCACTCTGTCCACATGCGTTATCGGATGAATTTGTATTAGGGAATTGGAGCTATTCCAAGCTGATGTGTTGTGCGCGCACCTCGTCGGAAAGGAATATGCGGGCATGGTCTTGAAACTTGTCTGCACGCTCGGTGGTGAAATAGCGAACGGTGCCCTGCTTGGTGCAGCGCGTCTCCATTTCGGGATGGCGGTGGAGGTAGTCGCGCAAGCTGCTGGCTATATACGATCCTTGTGCCACCACATTGACTCCCTCGGGGACGTAACGACGGATGGTGGGCAGAAGAATGGGGTAATGGGTACAGCCGAGGATGAGCGTATCAATGGCTGGATCGGTACGGAGAATGAGATCAATTCGCTTCTTGACAAAATAGTCGGCACCAGGGGTGCCCGCCTCGTTATTTTCAATGATAGGTACCCAGAGCGGACAGGCCACACCTGTAACGGTGATGTCGGGCGATAGTTTCTTGATCTCAAGGGCGTAGCTATGGCTACGGATCGTGCCCTCGGTGGCAAGGATGCCGACATGGCGGGAACGGGTAAGGTTGCCCACGATCTCGGCCGTGGGACGGATCACACCCAGCACGCGACGTGCCGGGTCGATCAGGGGAAGGTCGGTCTGCTGGATGGTGCGCAACGCTTTGGCAGAAGCGGTGTTGCAGCCCAGGATGACCAGGTGGCAACCCATCTCAAACAGTTTGACGACGGCCTGGCGTGTGAACTGATAGACCACGTCGAAGGATCGAGAACCATAGGGGGCGCGTGCATTGTCGCCCAAATAGACATAGTCGTACTGGGGCAACAGTTGGCGGATGCCCTGAAGAATGGTCAGTCCGCCATAGCCGGAATCGAAGATACCGATAGGTCCGGGAGTTTGTGGGAGAGTCATAGTGATGGGATTTTTATCTTGAAATATCGTGAGGAAACACGGACAACGGCGAATCTATGAAAGGAAACATAGGAAACCATGAGTCCGTGTGTGGAAAGACAAGCGAGAGGGTAAAGGCGTGGGACGCTTCTACTTCTTCCCGCTCAACTCCTGCTTGAGTAGGAGCGTGATCTCGTCTCCTTGTGCGCTATCGGCATAGGGGAGGTTGTCGCCGTCACTATTAAGGACAAAGGCGTAGCCTCGCTGGCGGGCAATCTCTGCCACAGCGGCCTGCAACTTGCGTTTAGCTGGGGCATAGGCCCGCTGGGTCTCGCGCGCCAGCAGTCGCTCGCCTTCGGCCTTGAAGGCAATATTCTGGCTCATCAGCTCCTGAAGTTCGGCCTGACGCTTGCGGCGGATAGAGGTGGCTAGGTTGCGCTGCTGGTCGAGAAACTCCTCGTACTTCAACGAGAAGTCGTCGGCGGAACGCTTTGCCTCACGGGCGTACTCCGTCTTGAGAGAATCGACATAACGTCCCGCAGCCTGGTATTCGGGCATGGAACGCAGCACTTCCTCCTGGCTGAACCAGGCAAACCGTAGGGTGGGCGTAGATTCGGGCGCAGTCTCTTCAGCGACAGAGAGCGAGAGGGGCGCAGTAGCCTCTTGCGCAGTGGCAAGGATTGGAAGACTCGCGAACAGAAGGGCGTAAAGGGTCTTTTTCATCTTCATTTCTTGGTTGATAAGCAATTGTGAGTAAAAGCGGTCAAGGGCAGACAGACCCGATGTCTATCTGCCCTTGACTGCATAACGGGTCGATGCGGCGTCGGCTTACTTCATCTTGGCAAGCTCTGCCTTCACCTCGACGGTGATATCCTTGCTGATCGTGTCGTTGATGTAGAGAGGCTGACCGCCGTCCTTCTCCATGATATAGACGTAACCACCCGCCTTGGCAACAGATGCTATAGCCGTGCGAACCTTGTCGAGCAACGGTCCGAGCTTGCGCTGCTGCTCGTCGTTGAAGGCCTTCTGGTTGTCCTGGGCGGTCTGCTGAATCTTCTGATACATGTCGTTCAACTCACGCTCAGTCTCTTCCTGCTTGGCGGTAGGCATGGTAGCCTTGGCCTTGTCGTAGGCCTCGGCCTTGGCCTGAAGCTCTTTCTGCATGTCCTCCAACTGCTTCTGATACTCGTTGCCCTTGGCCTGCAGCTCGTTCTGAACTGCTACCGCCTCGGGAAGGGACATCAGGAGGGCCTGAGAGTCAATGTGGCCAAACTTCTGTGCAAACATCGTCATCGGTGCGCAAAGCATCAATGCAATCAGTAACTTCTTCATTTTTCTTTTAGCTTAATGATATTATTATTATTGTTTCTTCGTAGATCAATCCTGGCCGTAGCCAAGTTTCTGGAGCACCTCATTGCTAATGTCGATCTTCGGCGAGCCATAGATGATGCCCGCGCTATCGCTGGAACGGTCTATGACAAGGGAGTAGCCGCGCTGGTCAGCAATATCCTTCACGGCGGTGTAGATCTCCTCCTGGATCGGCGTCATCAGGGAGGTGCGCTTCTTAAACAACTCACCCTCCGGTCCGAAGTACTTGCGCTTCAGATCGGAAGCCTGCTTCTCCTTGGCCATGATGTCCTCCTGGCGCTTCTTCTTCTGCTCCTCGGAGAGGAAGACTACCTCGTTCTGGTAGTTCTTGTACATCGTGCCAGCCTCGGTAGTGAGGGCTTCGACCTCAGCCTGCCATTTCTTGCTCACCTGGTTGAGCTGCTCGTTGGCGCGCTCATAGGCGGGCACGTTCTTGAGGACGTATTCCATATCGATGAGGGCAAACTTCTGTGCCATCGCCGCCTTCGGAAGGAGGGCGAAGAGAGCGAGCAGGAGTAGTGTCCAGGCTTTTGCGCCCATTATCTTGCCAACTGTCTGTTTCATATTCTTTATTGTTTTTGTCTATTCGATATTCTTTTTCGTTGCTATTCTCGCGTGGGCAGTGGATTCTGTCAGACTCTATCCCCCTCAGGGGTTGCTTCGGACCTCCTCCACAAAGATCATAGTTTCTATGGAAGAGGCCCGTGTGTAGGCGGACTTAGAACTCCTGGCCAAGGATGAAGTGGAACTGACTGCCACCCTTACTATAAGATCCATTGTTATAGACCTTGTCGAAACCATAAGCCCAATCGAGACCCATCAGACCCACCATCGGGAGGAAGATGCGCACACCGATACCTGCCGAACGCTTCATGTCAAACGGGTTGAAGTCCTTGGTCTGTGCCCAAGCGTTACCCGCCTCGATGAATCCGAGGCCGTAGATCGTGGTATTGCCCAAGAGGAACGGATAACGGAGCTCCAAAGAGAAGCGGTCGTAAGCATAGGCGTTATAGCCAGAGAAATTGACTTGTGCCTGTGCGTTGTTGGAGATGGAGCCGTTTTCGTAACCACGGAGACCGATTGTCTCCTCGGCATAGCCCGTGGAATAGCCACTCATACCATCACCACCGACGTAGAAGGTCTCAAAGGGCGACTGCTTAAAGCGGTTGTAGGAACCGAGCAGTCCCAGTTCAACACGCGTCATGAGCACGAGGCTCTTCGTGGAATTGGTCAGTGCGGTGAAGGTGCGGGCCTTGAACTTCCACTTGTAGTACTCCACCCACTTGTACTTCTCCTGCTGCTCCTGCTGGTAGGTAGCCGACTGGGAGTTGGTAGCCAAGTGCTCGTAGTCCTTACCATCCCACTTAGACCAGGGCGGCGTCATTGTCAGCGAGACCATAAACTCGGATCCGCGGCGCGGGTAGAGCTGGTTGTCGGTAGAGGTGCGGTTGAGCGTGACGCTGAGGTTGAGGTTGTTGGCCGTACCGTTGGACATAATGAAGTAGCGCCAGTTGCGCAGGTCATAGCGCTGATAGGCGAGCTGGAGCGAGAGCGTGAAGTAATCGTCAGGCCATCTGAGACGCTTACCCCAACCGACATTCACACCATAGAGTTTGATGTATTTGTCGGGGTCGTAGTAGTTCTCGTAATTGTTGTAATTGTAGTTGCCATAGCCATACATGTAGTTGTAATAGTTGTACATGCTGGAACTATTATAGTAGTTGCTCGACACGTCGGTCTGCTTGCTGAAGAAAGCACCCACGCTAAACTGGATGGGGCGGCGTCCGCCAAACCAGTTGGTGGAATACTGTGCTGAATAGCTCTGGTAGTAGGACGCGTTGCTCTGTGCGGAGAGCTGCAAGACCTCGCCGTCGCCAATCGGCATCAACCCCTTGTGCTCCTTGTTCTTATGGAAGAGGTTGGCCATGGAGAAGTTGTTGAGCTTCAGTCCCACACGTCCGATAACGCCCGTCTGTCCCCATCCGAACGACAACTCAATCTGATCGTTGGACTTCTGCTTCAGATTCCAGTCGATATCCACCGTTCCGTTCTCGTAGTTGGGATGCGGGACAGGATTGACTGACTCGGGGTCGAAGTGGCCCATGGAGGCAATCTCTCGCGCGGAACGCTGCAAGGCCTCTCGGGAGAAGAGATCGCCAGGCTTGGTGCGCAGCTCACGGCGGATGACATTCTCATAGAGTCGATCGTTGCCATTGATGCGGACACGGCTGATACGCGCCTGCTGACCCTCGAAGATACGCATCTCCAGGTCGATGCTATCGCCTACGACGTTGACCTCGGCGGGTTCGAGGTTGTAGAAGATATACCCATTGTTCCAATAGGCATTGCCCACCGCATCGTCGTCCTCCGTCAGTCGTTTGCTGAGGAACTTCTGGTTATAGACATCGCCCTTGTGCATACCAAGCAAGGCTGAAAGGTAGTCAGTGGAATAGACCGTATTGCCCACCCACGTGATGTTGCGGACATAATACTTGATACCCTCATCGACCTCCACATAGACATTGACGTGCTTCTCGTCGGCATTCCACACACTATCGCGCAAGATGCGGGCGTCGCGGTAGCCCAGCTCGTTGTATTTGGCTATAAGATTCTTCTTGTCCTCTGCCCAGCGCTCAGGCGTAAACTTCTTCGCTTTGAGGAAGTTGCCCAGCTTTCCTGCCTCGTGGATCTTGGCAAAGGCTCCCTTGCGGAAAAGGCCACCCTTGATCTTGCTGGCAGGCAACTGCTGGTTGCCATGGATATAGATGGTGCGGACCTTCAGTTTCTCGTGTTTGTCTATCTCGATGTCGAGGATAACGTGGTTCTTGTTGACCACGTCCTCGCGCTGGCGGATGTTGATCTCGGCGTTCTTATAGCCCTTGTCGTCGAAATATTTCTTGGCGATGAGCTTCGCGCGGTCGATCATGTTGGGCGTAATCTGTCCACCCTTGAGCAGTCCGAGGGAGTTTTCGAGGTCGGTCTGCTCGCTCTTCTTCACACCACTATAATTGATGGTGGAGACACGGGGACGCGTCTTAAGGTAGATATGCAGATAGACGTCGTTGCCAACGATCGAGTCGGCTGCGATAGAGACGTCAGAGAAGAGTCCGTGCTTCCAATAGCGCTTCACAGCGTCCGTGACGGCATTGCCCGGAATCTCGATCTCCTGTCCGACCTGCAGACCGGAGATATTCGTGAGCACATAGTCCTCGTAGCCTTCCACACCTGACACCTGCAAGCCCGCCAGACGATAGTTGCCTGGCACGCCCGCATAACTGATCGGTGGGTTGACTATCTTCTCTTGTGCGCACACCTTTGCCGCCGTTCCCACCGAGAGAAAGCCGGCAAGCAGCAACACCTTATCTATCTTGTTCATCCTTGTTGATTTTCGTTCTCAATTTGTTTCTCGGTCTTTCCGAAACGACGCTGACGGCTCTGGTAGCTGATGATGGCCTTGTGGAGGTCCTCCTCGTCAAAGTCGGGCCAGTAGGTATCGCAGAAATACAACTCCGAATAGGCTATTTGCCAAAGCAGGAAATTGCTCACACGCAGTTCCCCGCCCGTGCGGATCAGCAGGTCGGGATCGGGCATGAAACTTGTCTGCAAATGCTGGGCAATAACTTCCTCTGTGATATCCTCCGATCCAATACGGCGGGAGACGAGAGGGTTCCATTTCTCATCGACAATATCCTTGACCGCTTTCACGATCTCCCACCGCGCGGAATAGCTCAGGGCCACGACCATCGTCATAGCCGTATTATCCTTGGTATGTTCCTCCGTCTCGCGGAGCTTCTGCTGCACCTCGTCGGGCAGGCGACCCATATCGCCAATGACGCGGAAGCGCACGTTGTTCTTCATGAAGATCTCGTCCTCAAGCGACGAGAGGACCAGCCCCATCAGGGCAGCCACCTCCGTGGCTGGGCGATTCCAATTCTCCGTGGAGAAGGTATAGAGCGTCAGAAACTTGACTCCTAAGCGTGTGCACTCGTAAGTAATTTTCCTGACCGTCTCCACACCCATCTGATGGCCGTAGGAACGGGGTTTCCCGTGCTCATTGGCCCAACGGCCATTGCCATCCATGATAATGGCAATATGTTCCGGAACGCGGTTCGGATCGAGCGTATTGATCGTTGTTATATTATTCATCCTCGTTGTGGCAAGTTCTGCACTTGGCCTTGAAACTATATGTGATGGTGAATTGGAGCGTGGAATAGCAATCAGTATTCTTGAAAGCTCCCGTGCTCGGGATGTCGTAGGGGTCTTTCTTGCCGTCGAGCTCGTCACTCAACGAAAAGTGCATGGCCCATTCCACTCCGATATTGACTCTCTTGCCTGCCTTGTATTTGATACCAATACCCAGCGGCACATTGGCCGAGAAGACGCTGCTTTTGTCGGTCTGACCATCTAGGGAGACATAGGTTGCACCCAATCCCGCAAAGACGAACGGCGTAATTGGTTGTGCGCCACGATAGTCGCGTCCCGTCCCGTAGGGCCAGAAGTTGTATTCGTAGGTGAAGCCCACGTCGATGAGTGTATTGTTGAACTCATAAGGGGGCTTCCCTGCAAGGTTGGGATAGTAGTCCTTCACGTCTGCCGACGAACCCTTCATCTTGCCGTAGCTGACATTGGCCCTCACCCCCATGTAAGGCGAGAGGTTGTAGCGCCAAAGCAGGGAGGCCATGGGCTGGAGGTCCTTGGTGATCGTACTGTTGAAGTCGCCAAGATAGCCCATCATGCCGCCACCAGCACCCACCTCCATGAGATAGGTATCCTCCTCTTGCGCCCGCAATGAAACGGCGGGCAGCAGAAGAAGCAAGATATAGAGCAGCGTTTTCCTCATTCTTGTCTTGATGACTTAGTATATGATCGAACTGATCCCTGTACTTATATTTTTCTAATATATAATAGGTAGCAACGGGCAAAGTCTTGTCGGCCGACTACTTCTTCCAGGCAAGACGATCGAGTCTGCCGCGCCACAACTGTCCGTCACTGTTGAGCAACCAGATATAGTTGTCGGCATCCGCTACGCCTGTGAAGGCTGCTGCCGAAGTCTGAAACGCGGACGGAATAGCCTGTGTCTCCGTTGGCTTCCAGGTAATACCACCATCCTTACTATAAAGGAGCTGGGAGAAGCGTCCCTCTGCATCAGTACCAAAGGCCAATGCACCGTCGTTATAGGCCGTGACTGTCAGACCGTTGTAGGCCTGGAGAGCATAGCGGTTGTCGTCCGCCACATCGACATAGGTCCACGGATAGACGATATGGGTGTCGTTGTAGTCCGTGATCTTCGTCCAGGAGGCTGCATACTTTCTTCCCGTGAGTTTGCCGACGATCAAAATGCGGTCCACCTCGTCGTTGGTACGGACGGGCTGACAGGTATAGCCTGCTATCTCAGTGGGCATCAACTGCTTGTCGTCTCCGATTGTCGTCTCTGTCCAAGAGGATCCCTCGTCGCGTGAGCAAACGATATGGCCCGTGGTGGTCAGCGCAAAAAGCTCCTTACGACTGGCAGCAACAAGGCGCACGAGGCCATTATCACTGTGACTCTTTTGTTCATAATGGATGCCGTCCGGGGTAGAGAGCACGATACCGTTGTTGACAAAATACATCTTGCGCCCCATCGTCACCACGCCTTGGTAGGCATCAGCAGCAATAGGCGTATTGATATCGGGAGTAAGCATCCGCAGGTTGCCGTCCTTGCGGCTTCCTCCCAGCACAAGGCCACTACCTTCGGCACGTCCGAAGACATAGAGGCTATCGCCCAGGACGACAGCCTTCATGGCGGTCATGGTAGAGAGCATGGGCTGGTCGGCCATGCGATTCCAAAGGAAGTCGTCGCCACTCTGCTGGTGGACATTGACCTTGACGTCATACTTTCTCCATCCTGTGCCGTCAAGCGACAAGCAGCGGAAGACGCGGGGCTGGCGCAGGTCGAGCGAGTCGGTGGCATCGTAGCGGACCAGACTGTCCTTGTTGATTCCCAACGTGTCGGAGGGAAGACGCTTGATATAGATGAGAGCCGAGTTGCGGGTAGTAGCCGTGACCACCACACGGCTCACGTCGGTACGGAAGGGCAATGAGTCGGGATTGTAAATCTGTCCTTTCACATGGTCGATGACAAAAGGAAAGCTGCTACCGACAATGTGGACAAAGTAGGTAGAGTCGCTACCATCCTTCGCCACCGTGTCGCGATATTGCTTCATCGTACCGAGAGAGAAGGAGACGATGCCCGCGTCGTTGTAATAAGTATAGGAGTTGTCGACATCGTCATCATCGTTGCCGAGGCAGGAGCTGAGCATTGCAACAGCAGAAAGGACGACCATGAGCGGCCAAATCTTGCGTATCATCATTTTTGATCTATTGTACTTTTTATGCGTTGCCGCTGCTGCCTAAAGCTGACGGTAGTGCAGCAAAACGGCTCGCCTACCCTTTCGGACGGCGTTTTGCTTGCAAATTTAAGCAGAATAATCGAAATAAGCGCATTTTCAAAGTGTTAATTATGTAAAATAGGGAAGCGAGTGCCCTTTTTTAAGGTTGTTTAGTAGGATACGATTTGAGCGCCCACTTTTCTTGCCACCGAAAGCAGGTCGAGACGAGTAACAAAAAAGTCCAAAATCAGCCGCCGATCCAAGGGCAACAGTCACTACTGTCTGCCTGCTCTGCGATTGATTTTGGACCCTCACCCAAGGCCCTTGCCTCAAGTGGTTGTTATCAGACTTTCGTCCGTAGTCTGCTGCCTACTTGATCACGAACTTGTGGAAAGAAGGAGCTGTGCCCACACCCTGTACACGGGCGATATACATGCCAGCGGGAAGGTTGGAAAGGTCGGCCTTGCCACGGGCGCTGGTATTGAGGGCGAGCTTGCCATCCTGACCATAGATGCTGACAACACAGGTGACGTCGCCGCCGAAGTGGATCTCCTTGGCATTGGCATCAACATAAGCCTTAGTAGAAGTCACCTGTTCTACCTTGTTGGGATCGTTAGCCTCATAGTGATAGATCAGCGTATAGGCATAGATGGCCTCATCGACATCGTCATCGTCGGCATCAGCATAGATATCCTCCTCCTCAAGCTGGCTGTTCACACCGAAGGTGCGGCCGATATTGTACTCGTGGGATGCGGGATAATAGATATCCGAAGCATCGACGGAAGTATCGTAGCGATAGACGTTTTTGGCGACGATGCGCGAACTGACGACGATGCGGTCCTCGGTAACGTTGCCCAAGTCGTCATAGTCAAACTCTTCGGTATTGGCCAACTCATACTGACCCTCGTTGACACTATAGCGCTTGATATTGGTGATCTGTCCCTTGGCATTGTACTCATAGACGTTCTTGTTGGCCTCGGTAAATACGGACGGGTCAAAGAAGTCGGAGTAGCTCTCGACAGTAGTGATATGCTGACCAAGCTCATTATAAGTATAGGTGATGATCGCGAACGGATTCTCGTAGTCGTTGGCCCAATACTGTGCCTGGCGTGTCATCCGGTTCTGTGCGTCGTAGGTGTACACGATATGGGCACTCTGGCTGAGCTCGTCGCTTCCAAAGGAGTTGTAGTTATCGCGCCACTCTACATTGCCATTCTTATCATAGCCGTAGGTGCACTTCGCCATGAGTTTATAACCCTCATCGTAGTCGCGATTCTGGAAAGCATAATCTACTTCGATCTGACTCTTGTCGTTAAAGACCAGGCTATCGTAGTAGATACTGCCGTTGTAGTCGTGACGCTCCACACGGTTGAAACGGCCTTGATCGTCATATCCGAAGAGGGTAAATTCAAACTCATCGTTGCTGTAGATGGAGGCAAGACGAGTAGACTGAGCCGATGCGGCAGAAGAAATAAGTGCAGCTGCACCTAAAAGGAGTAATGCTTTCTTCATAACTGAAACCGATAATTTGTTTTTATTTGTCTTTAATATATTTCATGTGCGAAGATAGCACTATTTTCCTAAACGACCAAGCGTTTGGGTGAAAAATTGGATTTTTAGCGTGTTTTTCCCTGGATTATACGCCTACGAGCTTCTTTTTCCGCCATTTTTCTCTTTGTAGAGGGCTCGATCAAAAATGGATAGAGCACAACTTAGTACGAATAAGCAAGGGCGGGCTGCAACCGATTTTCCGCTTACAACCCGCCCTTTGCAGATATCCTTGGTCTATTCGCCTACAGAGACTAAATAGTAGTTTTTCTTGCCACGCTGCACGAGCAGATACTTACCGTCAATGAGATCCTCGGCAGTGACAGGACGGTCGAAGGCCGTAAGCTTCTCCTTGTTCAGGCTCACGCCGTTGCCCTTGACGAGTTTGCGCATTTCGCTCTTGCTGGGGAAGATCTGCCATCCCTCCTGACAGAAGATATCAACGGCAGGTTGTCCGAGCTGGTCGCGGGAGATCGTATAGTGGGGCACGTCCTTGAAGACATCGTTGAGCGTAGCCTCATCAAGCTGCTCCAGCGTCTCGCGGGTAGCCTTGCCGAAGAGAATGTTGCTGGCAGCGATAGCCATGCCGAGGTCCTCGCGCGAGTGGACCATTACCGTCACCTCCTCGGCGAGACGACGCTGCAGGGCGCGGCGGCCCGGGTCCTGTCTGTGCTCGGCGATGAGCCCCTCGATGGTTTCATGGTCGAGGTCGGTGAAGATCCGGATATAGCGCTCAGCCTCATCGTCAGCCACGTTGAGCCAGAACTGATAGAAGGCATAGGGCGTGGTGCGCTTGGCGTCGAGCCAAACATTGCCACTCTCTGTCTTACCAAACTTCTTGCCATCGGCCTTCGTGATGAGCGGGCAGGTGATACAGAAGGTTTCTACGTCGTTGCCCAGGGTGCGATGGATCAGCTCCGTACCCGTCGTCATATTGCCCCACTGGTCGTTGCCACCCAACTGCAACCGGACGCCATGCTCGCGGTAGAGATGGAGAAAGTCGTAACCCTGGAGGAGCTGGTAGGTAAACTCAGTAAAGGAAAGTCCGTCGCGCGCCGTACCGTTGAGACGCTGCTGCACGCTCTCCTTTGCCATCATATAGTTGACGGTGATGTGCTTACCCACCTCGCGGGCGAAGTCGAGGAAGGAGAAGTCCTTCATCCAGTCGTAGTTGTTGACCATCTCGGCCTTGTTGGGCGCCGTGCCGTCGAAGTCAAGAAACTTGGATGCCTGCTTCTTGATGGCCTCCTGATTGTGGTAGAGCGTCTCGGTGTCAAGGAGATTGCGCTCCGCACTTTTGCCCGACGGATCGCCAATCATACCCGTAGCGCCTCCGACGAGAAGATAAGGCTTGTGTCCACAACGCTGCAGATGGCGCAGCATCATGATGCCGCAGAGGTGTCCGATATGGAGGGAGTCTGCGGTAGGATCTGTGCCGAGATAGGCCGACACGGTATGTTCCAAAAGATATTCCTCTGTGCCTGGCATGATTTGTGCAAGCATACCACGCCATTTCAGCTCTTCAACAAAATTCTTCATAGAAATTGTATGAGATGTATTTAAATGATTGTTCTATTTCTCCTTAATTAATATATAGCGGCCATCATGGGCGCTACGCTTCGTAGTGGGTACAGCCTCTTGGCTCAAGGCACGGGGTCGTAGCCCGATCCACCCCAAGGGTGACATCTAAGTAGTCGGCGAATGGCCAAATAGAGACCTTTGAAAGGTCCGTGCTTCGCTATTGCTTGGCGAGCATACTCCGAGCACGTCGGCGTGAAGCGGCAAGAGGGAGGCGTGAAGGGCGAGATACATTGCTGATAGAAGCGAATGGGCAGGATGAGCAACCAGCTAAGAATGCGCGAAAGCACCCGCGCAGCTTCCGATAGTTTCATCATCACGCTATGTGCTCAGTCCGTCAGGCTTTGGCACTACCCAACCGCTCCGCCAAGCGGGCAAGGAGATTGCCCATGCGATGGTGGACGGTCGCGGTATCAACCAAATCATCGCTCAGCCAAATGAAGGCCAAGTCCAGATGGCTTCCCTCGGGCAACGCGTCAGCAAGTATCTCCTTTTGCAGGCGATACGCCTCGCGCAACTGGCGTTTCACGCGATTGCGTGCCACAGCATGCTTCAGATGGCGCTTCGGCACGCTCAGGAGCACCTGCACAGCCACAGGGTCATACTCCGGACGGTCATAGAGACGATAGACCACACGAATCGGAAAGGCCGACAACGCACGGCTGCCCCCTTTGCTGAAGAGACGGTCTATCTGCAACTTGCTGACGATATGCTCTTCCTTGCCGAATGTGTGCTTACCCGCAGTCATCTTCGTGGGCGTTATATACTTTGGTCCATTCGCTTCTCTGAATTATTCCTGTACTCTGTTCTCTCGCTTCAAATAGTTTTCCACCGCTGCCGTCATAGACGGGAACTCCTTGGTGGGTGCCTCCAAATCAAGACGCAGTCCCGAGTCGCGGATCACTTTGGCTGTAGCAGGACCGAAAGCTGCGATGCGAACGTCGCCCTGCTCAAACTGGGGCATACTGTTGGTAAACGACTGCACGCCCGTGGGAGAGAAGAAGACCACCATGTCGTAGTCGAAGTTTTTCACCTCTTCCTCCGTCAGTTCGTTGTTCACCGTCCGGTACATCACACACTCGCGGTGCTTGAGGCCCTTCTCGTCCAGCAGCATAGTGAGACTGTCGTTGTGGACCGAACTCTGCGGCACGAGATAATTCTCCACCTTGTGCTTCACCATGGTCGGGATGAGGTCCGCGATCTTGCCCGTCTTGCCAAAGAAGACCTTGCGCTTGCGGTACTGGACGTATTTTTGAATATAAAGAGCGATGGTTTCGATAACACAGAAGTACTTCATGTCCTCGGGAATGGTGATGCGCATCTCCTTGGCCAGCTTGAAGTAGTTGTCGACAGCGTGGCGCGAAGTGAACACTACAGCCGAGTAGTCGAGGATGTTGATCTTCTGCTGGCGAAACTCCTTGGCCGTGATTCCTTCCACTTTGAAGAACGGTCTGAACACCATTTCTACACCTTGTGCTTTCTCTATGTCAAAATAAGGAGATTTGGCACTGGGCTGTGGTTGGGATATCAAAATCTTTTTAATCATCGTTGTCTTAAAAATTTATATTCAAATAGCTTGCTATCATTTCCAAGATGCCCCACGAAGTCACGATCGGCATCAGTTCGAGCGCACAAAAGTACAAAATAATTTGCAGATGGACGTTCGATTGACTGAAAAAGATGGTGAAGCTTTTGTAAAAGGTCAGAATCTTCACCAAAACGATGATGGAAGCGGTGTAGATAAAGGCGGAGGGGAGCGGAAGGTCGAAATAGACGACGAGAAGGACGAGCGGGAAAAGCAGCACGCCCTCCGTGGCACTAAGTAATCGCCAGGATCGGTTCCATTGTTCATTATTTTGACGATGGAAAAACACCCAATTGACAAACTTATAGATGCCATACTTCGCTCCGAAATAGAGCGTGAAGAAGCCCGCAAAAAGTGCGATAAGGGCCAGTTGCGAGTCAATGACGAAGTCGGTATGGAGGTAGAACGCCTGATAGACATAGTAGATAATGCCCAAGAGCATGGCGGTCTGGAGGATGAAGAACCACTGGAAGCGACGCTCCAGGGCCGTCTCGGTCATCTCGGCCACGCTGCGCGGCACGAAGAAAAAGTTCTTCAGTTGCTGCAAGAAGAGATTTTTGGAGAAGGAAAAGGAAAACATAGCCAACAAGAAGCAGCCCAGCAGCAGCGAGGTGATGGTGTTGTCGTTGCGCAGGAGATAGGGAGCAGGATCGCCCGCCACGCCCACCCGTGGCAGTCCGAGCTCGGGGTGGAAATACTTTCCGCCATGGAAGTAGGTCGTGTCCATGAAGCGTGTCTTCTCGAAGGGCTTCACCTTCAGCACCCGGATGCCGAAAGTTGTCATCGTGTCCGTGCGCGTATTGTAGGCTATGTCGCCGACCTTGAAATGGGCCTGAATGGCCGAATCCTTCTGGTCCTCGGTCGCGTCAGGACGCAACTCCTGCAACACACGGTAGGGAGTCATCCCTGCCGTGTTGCGCGTCTCCCCGTCTATTGTCGTGAAATTGGACCCCGGATTGGGCGTCGCGTTTTCATTGACGGGTTGCGGCGTCAGCGTATCCTTCAGCAGAACAGGCATTTGCTTAGAGTCCGAATGCTTCTTTCAGTTTCTCCACCAGGTCCAGTTTCTCCCAGGTGAACAGTTCCACGTCGATGGTCTTCGTCTCGTGGTAGCGGCTCGTAAAGCTTTTCTTCACCACCTCGTTCTTGCGGCCCATGTGGCCATAGGCTGCCGTCTCAAGATACATCGGCTGGCGCAGCTTGAGCTGGCGCTCAATGGCCTTAGGCTTCAGATCGAAAAGACCCTTTATCTTTGCGGCTATCTCGCCGTCGCTCATCGCCACATGCTTGCGTCCATAAGTATTGACATAGACACTCACGGGCTCCGCCTTGCCGATAGCATAGGCCAATTGTACGAGCACCTCATCGGCCACACCCGCAGCCACCATGTTCTTGGCAATGTAGCGCGCCATATAGGCGGCCGATCGGTCCACCTTGGAAGAATCCTTGCCCGAGAAGGCGCCGCCACCATGGGCACCACGTCCGCCGTAGGTATCGACAATGATCTTGCGGCCCGTCAGGCCCGTGTCGCCGTGAGGACCACCAATGACAAACTTGCCCGTGGGGTTGACCAAATACTGTATGTCATCGTTGAAGAGTGCGAGGACAGATTTCGACTCGATCTGTGCCTTCACCCGCGGCATGAGTATTTCCTCCACATCCTTCTGAATCTGGGCCAGCATTGCCTCGTCGTCGTCCATGAAGGGGTCGTGCTGGGTCGATACGACGATGGTGACGATGCGCTGCGGCACACCCTCGTCGCTATATTCCACCGTCACCTGGCTCTTGGAGTCGGGGCGGAGATAGGTCATCTGCTTACCCTCCTTGCGGATGTCTGCCAGCGTCCGCATGATAAGATGAGCGAGATCGAGCGTGACGGGCATATAGTTGGCCGTCTCATTGCAGGCGTAGCCGAACATCATTCCCTGGTCGCCAGCACCCTGCGCCTCCTCGTCCTCGCGGCTGACGCCCCGATCGATATCCTCGCTCTGCTCGTGAATGGCAGTCAGAATACCACAAGACTTCGAGTCAAACTGATACTCAGCCTTATTGTAGCCAATACGGTCGATGGTCTTGCGGGCCACGGTCTGCAAATCGACATACTCCGTGGAGCGCACCTCGCCCATGATCACCACCTGTCCCGTTGTGTTGAAAGTCTCGATGGCGCAATGTGCCTTGTCGTCATAGGCCAAAAACTGGTCGAGCAAAGCGTCGCTAATCTGGTCCGCTACTTTATCGGGATGTCCTTCAGAGACAGACTCTGATGAAAAAAGATATGCCATTCTGTTTTCCTTGTTGAAGTTCTTATTACCTTATAAATTGAGTCAATCACTCGATTGGGGTGCAAAGTTACGCAATTTTGCTTGTATAGCCATGCGTTCCAACTCATTATTATATTTTATTATGCTGCACGCCGCTCTCTGGGGCTATTTGCCATTGAGTATTCGCTTGATGTCGTTGAGCTTGTTGAGTGCGTCCATCGGCGTGAGGTGGTCGATGTCGAGATGTAGTATCTCGTCGCGGATCTGCGAGAGCACGGGGTCATCGAGCTGGAAGAGCGACATCTGCATTCCGTCGGTCGTCGCCACATTCTCCACATTCGGTTTTCCCGCCGACCCCACCTGGGCGTTGTCCGCCTCCAGCTGCTTCAGGATCGTCGAAGCCCTGCGGACGATGGAGGGCGGCATACCCGCTATCTCGGCCACATGGATACCAAAGGAGTGCTCGCTGCCTCCGCGCTCCAGTTTGCGGAGGAAGATCACCTTGCCATCCATCTCCTTGACGCTCACGTTGTAGTTTTTGATGCGGTCGAAGCGTTTCTCCATCTCGTTGAGCTCATGGTAGTGGGTGGCAAAGAGCGTGCGAGCCTGGGCGCGCTTGTGCTCGTGGAGATATTCCACGATGGCCCAGGCTATGGAGATGCCGTCGTAGGTGGACGTGCCGCGCCCCAGTTCGTCGAAGAGCACGAGCGAGCGTGGCGTGACGTTGTTGAGGATATTGGCTGCCTCGGTCATCTCCACCATAAACGTTGATTCGCCCGTGGAGAGACTGTCGCTGGCGCCCACCCTCGTAAAGACCTTGTCCACCAGTCCTATGCGGGCGCGCTCGGCAGGCACGAAACAGCCCATCTGGGCCATGATTGCTATGAGGGCCGTCTGGCGCAGCAAAGCCGACTTACCCGACATATTAGGACCCGTGATCATCACAATCTGCTGGCGCTCCGTATCCAGATAGACATCGTTGGGGACATATCGCTCCCCGACAGGAAGCTGCGTCTCGATGACAGCATGGCGACCCTGGCTGATGTCGAGCACGTCGCTCTCATCGACCACGGGGCGCACGTAGCCCTGCTCCTCCGCCACCTTGGCAAAGGAGAGCAGGCAGTCGAGATGGGCTATGACATTGGCATTGATCTGAATCTGCGGGATATACTCCCTCATGTCCTCCACCAGCTGCATAAAGAGCGAAGTCTCGAGGGCGATGATCTTCTCGTCGGCGCCGAGGATTTTCTCCTCATACTCCTTCAGTTCCTCGGTGATGTAGCGCTCCGCCTGGGCGAGGGTCTGCTTGCGCACCCACTCCGCTGGCACCCTGTCCTTGAACGTGTTGCGCACCTCCAGGTAGTAGCCGAAGACGTTGTTGAAGCCTATCTTCAGCGAACTGATTCCCGTCTTCTCCATCTCCCGCTGCTGTATCTGCAGCAGATACTCCTTGCCATTGTCGCGGATGGATCGCAGGTCGTCGAGCTCAGAACTGAAACCCGCCGCTATCACGCCCCCCTTGTTGATCTGCAGGGGTGGGTCGGGCTGTATCTCCTGCTCTATTCTCTTTCGGAGCGTCTCGCAGAGGTTCAGTCGCTCGCCCACGCGCCGCATAGCTTCGTTGTCCGACTCCAGGCAAGCCGCCTTCACGGGTACGGTAGCAGCCAGCGCGTGGCGCAACTGGTTGACCTCGCGGGGCGAGATGCGGCCCACCGCCGCCTTGGAGATAATGCGTTCCAGGTCGCCGATGCGGTGAAACTCGTCGTCCACCGTCTCGCGGAAGTCCGTGTCGCGGTAGAAATACTCCACACCATCGAGCCGCTCGTTGATCTGCCTGACATCGCGCAGCGGGAAGACCGTCCATCGGCGGATCATGCGTCCGCCCATCGGCGTGACCGTATGATCGATGACGTCGAGCAGGCTCGTGCCCTCCTCCTGCATTGGCTGGAGGAGCTCCAGGGATCGGATAGTGAAGCGGTCGAGGCGCACGTAGCGGTCCTCCTCGATGCGGCGCAGCGAGGTGATATGAGAGATATGTGTGTGCTGGGTCAGTTCCAGATACTGCATGATAGCCCCTGCGGCAACGATGCCGTTGCGCAGGTGATCTACGCCAAAACCCTTGAGGTTCTTGGTTTTGAAATGCTTGAGGAGTTTCTGTCGCGCCGTCTGGTCGGTGAAGACCCAGTCGTCAAGTTCAAAAGTGACGAATTTGGTGCCAAACTGCTGTTCGAAGTCCTGCTTGCGCGTGCGGTCGTAGAGCACCTCCTTCGGCTGGAAGTTGCCCAGGAGTTTCTCCACATAGTCGTAGTTGCCCTCTCCGGTGAGAAACTCTCCCGTGGAAATATCAAGCAAGCTCACACCGCAAGCCCCCTTACCGAAATGGATGGCGGCAAGAAAGTTGTTCTCCTTGTAGTTGAGCACGTTGTCTCCCATGGCCACGCCCGGCGTCACGAGTTCGGTAATGCCACGCTTCACCATCTTGTCCATCTCCGAAAGGCCCTTCTTGCCCTTGATGGCGGCCCGCTTTTTCTTCGGATCCTCCAGTTGGTCGCAGATGGCCACACGCTTTCCCGCGCGGATGAGTTTCGGTAGATAGGTGTCGAGGGCATGGCGGGGAAAACCCGCCATCTCCGCCCCACTCGCCGCTCCGTTGTTGCGACGCGTGAGCGTGATGCCCAGGATGCGCGCAGCCTCCACCGCGTCGTCGCAGTAGGTCTCATAGAAGTCGCCGCAGCGGAAGAGCAGCAGCGCCTCGGGGTGCTTCTCCTTCATCGAGAAAAACTGCCGCATCATGGGGGTAAGTCCCTTGTCGTTTGTTGCCATAGTCAGCCTTTGCCTTGTTGAATTGTTGCCGCAGAGAGGGGAAAGATCAAGCAAGCAGCGTGGCTCTTCCCCCTTCGCGAAAGTTCAAGGATGCAAAAATACAAAAATAAGGCCGAATGGCAAAATGATACCCCCGTTTTTGTGCCTGGCGGGCGCAAAAAGTTCGAGGCGCGCCCGCCCAGCACACAGATTCTGCGCCCTTAGCCGACGCAACGCTTGAGCCAGCTCCAGCCCTCCCGCACCCACAGGACGAGGGAAGAGCCCAGGATGATGATGGCCCAGTCCGTCACTTTGAGGTCGCAGACGTTGAAGAAATGCTGTATTCCCGGCAGTTCTACCATGGCTATCTGTCCAATGAAGATGATGGCCACGATCAGCAGCAGTCCCTTGCAGCCCTTGAAATGGAGGGCGCTGCGTCCCGTCTCGAAGGCCCTGGAACAGAAGAGATAGAAGAAATGGGTCATCACGAAGATGGTGAAGAAGAGCGTCTCCTCGTAGCGGGTCAGTCCGTCGGACGCTCCGAGGCGCACGTGGAGCAAGTCCATGAGACTCGTGATGCCGGCGTGCTCGAAGATATAGAGCAGCACAAAGAGCAAGACGAAGAAGCAGCCTCCCACACCCAGGATATTTTCATATATCGCGCGGGTGAGGATGAAGGCCTTGCGGTCTCGCGGCTTGTCCCGCATCACGCGCTCCGAGGGCGGCAGCGAAGCCAGAGCCATGGCGGCAAAGGTGTCCATGATGAGGTTCACCCATAGCATCTGCGTGACCGTGAGCGGGCTCTGCGTGCCCATGAAGGCGCCGCTCAGGACGATGAAGCACGCCGCCACATTGACCGTGAGCTGGAAGAGCAGGAAGCGCTGGATGTTCTTGTAGAGCGAGCGTCCCCACATCACGGCCTTGCAGATGGAAGAGAACGAGTTGTCGATGATCGTGATATCGCTCGCCTCCTTGGCCACGGCCGTTCCGTCGCCCATCGATAGTCCGACGTGGGCCGCCTTGAGGGCAGGTGCGTCATTGGTTCCGTCGCCCGTCACGGCCACCACCTGGTCGAGTTTCTGCAGCGCCTCTACGAGCCGTTTTTTGTCCATGGGGCGCGCCCGGGCGATGATTTTCAAGTCCATCACACGACTGGCAAGTTCCTCGTCCGAGAGGGCTGCAAACTCCGGTCCGGTGATGATTTCCCTGTCTCCGTCCTGCGGAGTCCAGAGACCTATCTGGCGCCCTATCTCCTTGGCCGTTCCTGGCGTGTCGCCCGTGACGATTTTGATCAAGATGCCCGCCTTCATACATTCCTCTACTGCTGCCGGCACATCGGCCCTCACGGGGTCGCTGATAGCCACAATGCCCTGGAAGGTAAGGCCTTTCGCCACCACCTTGCCCTCGGCGATGGCCTCCTCGCCGTCCTTGAGTGGCAACGAGGCAAAGCCCAGCGTGCGCATGGCCTGGCCTTGATAGCCAGCCAGCCAGCCATCAATGGTCTCGCGCGCCACGTCCCCTGCCGTCTGGGCACAGAGCGAGAGTACAATCTCGGGCGCACCCTTGACGTAGAGCACGCGCTGCCCTCCGAGCCGAGGCGAGCGGACGACAGTAGCCATATATTTGCGCTCCGTAGAGAAGGGCAGTTCCTCGTCGATGGAAGCAGCCTCGCGCAACTGGCGGTAGTCCACGCCCTGCTGATCGAGCCACAGCAGGAGAGCACCCTCAGTAGGGTTGCCCAGCACCTGGGGCGACTTCGGATCGGAGAAATCCAGCGAGGCCGTGGAGTTGACGGCCATTCCCTCGGCCACTGCATCATATCCCGAAGGCATCCCGAAGAAACGACTCTCATAGACCTGCATTTTGTTCTGCGTCAGCGTGCCCGTCTTGTCAGTACAGATAACGGTCGTAGCCCCCATCGTCTCGCAAGCATGCATCTTTCTGACGAGGTTGTTGGTCTTGAGCATCCGCCGCATACTGTAGGCCAAGCTCAGCGCCACGGCCATGGGAAGTCCCTCGGGCACGGAGACGACAATAAGCGTCACGGCTATCATCAACGTGTTGAGCGTATAAGTCACCAGGTCGTCCCATTGCTCCGCGCCGCCAAGCGACAGATGGAAATAATAGATCATGGCCAGCAGCAGGAGGAAGTAGCTGGTGGAAGCCACGGCCTTGAACGTCCAGCGCCAGCGCTTGAAACGGCAGATGACGAGGTAGAAGAACAGCGCCGTGGGCAGAGCCAGCGTCCAGACGACGGGCGCCCAGTCGAAGAAGACGATGAGCCGTCCCACGATGATGAGGGCTGCGAAGACATAACTGACGTTGGTCACCAGCAGTCCGAGGCGGTCCAGCTGCTCATTGAGCGGCGTGCGGACACTATTGTCTATCTGTGCGGCCTCGAAGACCTTGCCGTTCTCCGTGGCGTCGCCCACGGCCGTGACACGCATCCTGCCATGACCCTCCATCACCTTCGTGCCACGCAAGACGCGGTTGGTGGCAAAGGTGGCATTGGGGTCGAAGTCTTCGGGGTGAATGCTCTTGCGGCAGACGGGCTCTCCCGTGAGCGACGACTCATCGACCGAGAGGCTCACCGCCTCCAAGAGTTCGCCGTCTGCGGGAATCTCTGCTCCCGTCGGCAGCACCACCATATCGCCCACCACCACCTCGCGCTTAGGGATGGAGGTGACGTTGCCGTCGCGGATCACCTCCACGGGCTCATCGTCGTGGACCTGGTTGAGAATGGAAAACTGCTTGTCGGCCTCGCGCTCGAAGTAGAAGGACACGGCCGTAGCCAGGAATATAGCTACAAAGATGCCCACCGGCTCGAAGAAGACCGTCGCGCCGTGGTGCAGACCATAAAACTCGTAGCAGGCAATGCCGATGGAGAGAACACCTGCGAAGAGCAGGATAATAATCAGCGGGTCCTTGAACTTCTCCAGGAAAAGCGACCAGACGGACGCTTTTTTCGGCGGAGTAAGAACATTTTCCCCGTATTTCTGACGACTGGCCACCACCTCCTCGGCACAGAGTCCCATGATGTGTTGTTGATCTTTCATCATTGATAATCTTATACTTACCGCCCCACTCCACTTTTTTTCTTCTTTCCCATAGACAAGGGAGAAGGAGGGGCGTATTTTTTGAGGAATGCAAAGTTAGCGACAATACCAAAGAGCGACAAACGATTTATAATTATTTATTAGTAGCCAAACATATTTTTAGAAAAACGTCATCGAATTGTAACAATCCGCCGCCAAAATGAGGTCGTTTCTCAAGAGACCCATGGGCGCTTCTACTTACGACCGAAGCGAAGGATAAGTTACCACCAAAGGGAAACATAAGTTACCATCGAGAGGGGTCTTAAGTTACCCTTGACCAAGGCCTCAGCATGGATTTCGGAACAATCCGTTCCAAATTTAGGGAACAGCAGGGGAATATCACGGAAAAATTCGCTTCAATGAGGAAAGTTTTTTGTAAATTTGCACGCAGATTGCCCCAAGCACCCCCCTCGGGCGGCAAACAGTACAAGCGATAACACAAAAACATAGCAATGGAATACGATTTCAGAGAGATCGAACAGAAATGGCAGCAGTACTGGCGGGACCGTCAGACCTACCAGGTGACGGAGGACCCGACACGCAAGAAGTTCTACGTCCTCAACATGTTCCCCTATCCCTCGGGAGCAGGGTTGCACGTCGGCCACCCGCTGGGCTACATCGCCAGCGACATCTACGCGCGCTACAAGCGCCAGCAGGGCTTCAACGTCCTCAACCCCATGGGCTACGACGCCTACGGACTGCCCGCCGAGCAGTATGCCATCCAGACCGGACAACACCCGGCCGTGACGACAGAGCAGAACATCAAGCGCTACCGCGAGCAGCTGGACAAGATAGGATTCTCCTTCGACTGGAGCCGCGAGGTGCGCACCTGCGACGCCAACTACTACCATTGGACCCAATGGGCCTTTGAGCGGATGTTTGAGTCGTACTACGACAACCGCACGAAGCAGGCGCGCCCCATCCACGAGCTGGTGCGCCACTTCGAGGAGGAGGGCACGCTCGACATGGACGTGGCCCAGACGGAGCCGCTCGTCTTCTCGGCCCGCGACTGGCGGAGCATGAACGAGAAGGAGCAGCAGCAGACGCTCATGAACTACCGCATCGCCTACCTCGGCGAAACGATGGTCAACTGGTGTCAGGACCTGGGCACGGTGCTGGCCAACGACGAGGTGGTGGACGGCGTGAGCGTGCGCGGTGGCTATCCCGTCGTCCAGCGCAAGATGCGCCAGTGGTGCCTGCGCGTCTCGGCCTATGCGCAGCGGATGCTCGACGGACTGGACCTCGTGGACTGGAGCGACTCCATCAAGGAGACCCAGCGCAACTGGGTGGGACGCAGCGAGGGAGCAGAGATGCGCTTCGAGAGCATCACCCCTGAGGGTACGGAGGAGCGCCGCGGCCACTTCACCATCTTCACCACGCGTGCCGACACAATCTTCGGCGTCACCTTCATGGTGCTGGCCCCGGAGTCGGAGCTGGTAGCCCAGCTGACCACCAGCGAGCAGCGCGAGGAGGTGGAGGCCTATCTTGCCTATGTCGCCAAGCGCACGGAGCGCGACCGCATGGCCGACCACAAAGTGACGGGTGTGTTCTCCGGATCCTATGGCGTCAACCCGTTCACGGGCGAACGCATTCCCATCTGGATCTCTGAGTATGTGCTCGCCGGCTACGGCACGGGAGCCATCATGGCCGTCCCGGCCCACGACTCACGCGACTACGCCTTCGCTCGCCACTTCCAGCTGCCCATCATCCCGCTCATCGAGGGAGCCGACGTCAGCCAGGAGAGTTTCGACGCCAAGGAGGGCACGGTCATGAACTCGCCGCGCGAGGGTGTGGACTCCACGCTCACGCTCAACGGACTGACCGTCCAAGAGGCCATTGCCAAGACCAAGAAGTTTATCGCCGAGCAGGGCATCGGACAGGTCAAGGTCAACTATCGCCTGCGCGACGCCATCTTCTCTCGCCAGCGCTACTGGGGCGAGCCCTTCCCCGTCTATTACAAGGACGAGATGCCCTATATGATTCCCGAGGACTGTCTGCCGCTGCAGCTGCCCGAGATCGACGCCTACAAGCCCACCGAGAGTGGCGAGCCCCCATTGGGACGCGCCGAGAAGTGGGCCTGGGACACGGAGAAGCGCTGCGTGGTCGAAAAGCGACTCATCGACCATAAGACCGTCTTCCCCATCGAACTCTGCACCATGCCGGGCTTCGCGGGCTCCAGCGCCTACTACCTCCGCTACATGGATCCGCACAACGACCAGTCACTCGTGGGCAAGGAGGCCGACGAGTATTGGCAGAACGTAGATCTCTACGTCGGCGGAACGGAGCACGCCACGGGCCACCTCATCTACTCCCGCTTCTGGAACAAATTCCTCTTCGACCTCGGCGTAAGCTGCAAGGAGGAGCCCTTCCAGCGACTGGTCAACCAGGGTATGATCCAGGGCCGCAGCAACTTTGTCTATCGCATCAATGCTGCCGACGCTGCCGACCACCCCGTCTTCGTCTCCAAGGGACTGAAGGACCAGTACGACACCACGCCGATCCACGTCGATGTGAACATTGTCCACGCCGACGTCCTCGACCTCAACGCCTTCCGCGCTTGGCGTCCCGAACTGAAGAACGCCGAGTTTATCCTCGAAGACGGCAAGTATGTCTGTGGCTGGGCCATTGAGAAGATGTCGAAGTCGATGTTCAACGTGGTCAACCCCGACGACATCGTAAGCCAGTATGGCGCCGACACGCTCCGCCTCTACGAGATGTTCCTCGGTCCGGTGGAGGCCAGCAAGCCCTGGGACACCAACGGCATTGACGGTTGCCACCGCTTCCTGAAGAAGTTCTGGAAACTCTTCCAGCAGGACCTTCTCGACGAGGATCCGACGAAGGACGAGCTCAAGAGCCTCCACAAGCTCATCAAGAAGGTGAGCACAGACATCGAAGTCTTCTCCTACAACACGAGCGTGAGCGCATTCATGGTCTGCACCAACGAGCTGACGCAGCAGAAGTGTCGCAACCTCCGCATTCTCCGCACCCTGGTGACGGTCCTCGCACCCTTCGCTCCCCACATTGCCGAAGAGCTCTGGGAGCAGACGGGCGGCAAGGGAAGCGTCTGCGACAGCGAGTGGCCGACCTGGAATGAGGACTACCTCGTCGAGGACGAGGTGCAGATGCCCGTCTCCTTCAACGGCAAGGCGCGCTTCCAGATCAACCTGCCCGCCACGGCCAGCAAGGAAGCCATCATCGAGGCTGCCATGAGCGACGAGCGAAGCCAGAAGTACCTGGAGGGCAAGCAGGTCGTCAAGACCATCGTCGTACCGGGCCGCATCATCAACATCGTGGTAAAATAGACCGACCAAAGACGATTAGCATAACAGGGGGTCGGGAGTTGAAAACATCTTCCGGCCCCTATTCACAGACACAAGATTATCTCAATAGATTTTTATCTCAGCAATACATTTCTCAAGTAATAGGTAATAGTATTAATAGTAACAGTATATCTCAATAGCAATTATGTCAAAAACGGTAAAAAACTTTCTCACCAGTAGGGAGCACATGAAAAACCAGATGCTGGACTACCTCTGCATCGCCCTGGGCCTGATGTTCTACACCATCGGATGGACCTGCTTCCTCTTGCCTTACAAGATTGTGACGGGTGCGCTGACGGGTCTCTCGGCCATCGTCTATTACGTCTCGGGCATTCCCATCTACCAAACCTACCTGACGCTCAATGTCATCATGCTCATCGCGGCACTGAAGATCCTGGGCCTGCGTTTCCTACTCAAGACCATCTACGCCATCGTCCTGCTCTCCACCATGCTCACGCTGGCACAAGGCTGGATGACCGGGCCCGACGGCCAGATGATCCAGATACTCGGCGCTGGCAACACGTTCATGGCTCTGATCATCGGTACGATGTTCACGGGTTCGGGACTTGCCATCGTCTTCCTGAGCAACGGATCGACGGGTGGCACGGATATCATCGCGGCCTGTATCAACAAGTATAAGGACATCTCGCTGGGCAATGTCCTCATCTGCGTCAACTTCTGTATCATCGGTTCCTGTCTCTTCTTCTCAGCCTTTGGCGCGACGATGCAGGAGCGTCTCCACACGGTGGTCTTCGGCCTCTTCACACTCCTGACGGAGAACGTCATGCTCGACTACGTCTTCAACTCTCGACGACAGAGTGTACAGTTCCTTATCTTCTCCAAAAACTATGAGAAGATAGCCAGTGCCATCGGCAGCACGACCCACCACGGCGTGACGATCCTCGACGGCCACGGCTGGTTCACCAACACGCCGACCAAGGTGCTCTTCGTCCTGGCCCGCAAGCGCGAGAGCCAGTATATCTTCCGCCTCATCAAGTATGTGGATCCCCACGCCTTCGTATCGCAGTCGGCCGTCATTGGCGTCTTCGGCAATGGTTTCGACGAGATCAAAGGCAATATAACGGAGAAAATGCGCAAGGAAATGGCCTTGGGCGAGGAAGCCGAGACTGCTGGCGAAAAAGATCACACTGAGGCTTCTGTCGTAGAGGAGAAGAAAACTTCCTCAGAGGAAAAAGCATGATTAACAAGAAAATGATGAACGAAAAGAGAATGAACGAGAAGATGAAACTGGTCTTTGCCACCAACAACGCACACAAGTTGCGAGAGTTGCGAGAGATTTTGGGAGAGGGCTACGAGCTCCTCTCCCTGGCCGACATTGGTTGCCATGAGGACATTCCCGAGGACGGTGCTACGCTGGAGGAGAACAGCCTCGCCAAGGCACAGTATGTCTTCGACCACTATGGCTACGACTGCTTTGCCGACGACACGGGACTGGAGGTCGATGCCTTGGGTGGCGAGCCTGGAGTCCATAGCGCGCGCTACGCCGAGGGAACGGACCACGACAGCGAGGCCAATATGCGCAAACTGCTGGCCAAATTAGGAAATAATAACAACCGAAAGGCACGATTCCGCACCATCATCACGTTAATAAGGAGACAGGACGCGCCGTCGGCCTCACCCCGCAAGGACTGCTTCTGCGGCGAGGTGGAGGGAAAAATCGCCCTGGAGAAGCATGGCACGGAAGGCTTCGGCTACGACCCCATCTTCATCCCCGAAGGCTACGACCAGTCGTTTGCCGAACTGGGCGAGACCGTCAAAAACCAAATTTCCCACCGAGGAAGAGCCGTCAGAAAGCTGGTGGCGTTTCTCCACGGAGAGAAGGCGTAAGCGCAAGGCGGAATGGTTGTCCTTGCCCGTCCAGGCTTGTCCGTCCCCATTTATACCTATTATAGCTCATAGATGATGAAACATTTCGTATCAGCCCTGCTCTTGTCCGGACTTCTGAGTTCGGCCACGGGCCTGCAGGCACAGGAAATCGGAACGTGGAAGGCGTATATGTCCTACCACAACCCCACATGGGTGGAGAAAGGAGGCGACCGGCTCTACGTCCTTGCCTCCAACGACCTCTATGCCTACAACGAGAAGGACCAGAGTATCCACACCTTCGACAAGACCAACGGACTGACCGACACGGGTGTGACGCTCATCGGGTGGAACAAGGGAGCCGCGCGCCTCGTCGTCATCTATGAGTCGGGCTATATCGACCTGGTCGATGGCAAGGACAACGTAGTGAGCATTAGCGACTACTACAACCACTCCATGACCGCCGACAAAACCATCCACAGCATCTATAACTACGGGAAGTTCTGCTACATCGCCACAGGATTCGGTATCGTCTGCCTCAACGTAGCGCAGGCGGAGATAGCCAACACCTACAACTTGGGCTTTGCCGTGGACTACTGCCACATCGAGGGCGGCTACATCTACGCCGAATCGAAGCAGAAAGGACAGTATCGGGCCCTCATGACGGACAACCTGCTCGACAAGGGCAACTGGCGGCGCACGGGCGACTATGTGGCGCGCAGCGTGAGTCCCGACCCCGATCTGATGGCAACGGCAAAGACGCTTTCTCCGGGCGGACCCCAATACAACTACTTCGGATTTATGCGCTATAGCGGCGGCAAGCTCTATACCGTCGGCGGGGGCTACGGACTGACCGAGCTGCGCCGTCCCGCCACCATCCAGGTGCTCGACGGCGGAGAGTGGCAGATCTATGAGGACGATGTGGCGGCAAAGACGGGCCACCAGTATCTCGACTTGATGTGCATAGACGTCGATCCCACCAATCCTGCCCGCGTACTGGCGGGAGGCAGGACGGGCCTCTATGAGTTTAGCAACGGCACGTTCGTCCGCGAGTATAGCTACGACAACAGTGGCGGCTGCCTGCAGGTGGCACACGGCGTAGCGGCGGGCAACAAGGACTACGTCATCGTCAGCGGACTGAAGTTTGACACCACGGGCGACCTGTGGGTCTTCAATGGCATCAGCGACGGTTCCTCCCTGGGCCAGTTCACCAAGGAGGGACAATGGGTGAGCCACCACCACCAGTCGTTTGTAGGCGCCGACGGCACGTCGCTCAACAACGGCGGCTGCCTGACCTTCGACAGTTCGGGCAATCTCTGGTTGGCCAACAACCACTACAAGACGCCGGCCCTGGTGGTCTATCAGCCCTCCACGAAAGGCATCAACCGCTACACGCGCTTCGTCAACGAGGACAACGCCGAGGTCAATGGCGGCGGTGGCGTGCGCTGCATGGCGGAGGACCGCGACAGAAACATCTGGGCGGGCCTCAACGGCGGCCCCGTCTATCTGCAGCCCTCCGACCTGGCAACCGATCCCGGAAGCGTGGTCTTCCAGCAGTACAAGGTGCCACGCAACGACGGAAGCAACCTCGCCGACTACCTGCTCACCAACATCGACATCACCTGTATGGCCGTTGATGGCGGCAACCGCAAGTGGTTTGGCACGGGTGGCAACGGCGTCTATCTTATCAGTGCCGACCTCAACACGCAGGTCCACCATTTCCTTTCCTCCAACAGTGGTCTCGTGAGCGACAATATCGAATCGCTGGCCATCGACCCCAAGACTGGAGAGGTCTTCATCGGCACCGACAAGGGTCTCTGCTCCTATCTGAGCGACGCCTCTGAACCTTCGCAGACGATGGACAAAGAGACCACCTACGCCTATCCCAACCCCGTACGCCCCGACTACCGCGGCACCATCACCGTCACAGGACTGAGCTACAACGCCGACGTGAAGATCGTCACCACCGCGGGCACACTCGTGGCAGAGGGCAGAAGCCAGGGTGGCACCTTCACATGGGACGGCAACGACCTCGACGGCAAGCGGGTGGCAAGCGGCATCTACATGGTCGAGGCAGCCACGGAGGATGGCAGCAAGGGTGTGGTCTGCAAGATTGCCGTCATCAACTGATTTCCCTCGCCCCTGCTATAAAATCTCTGTAGGTTTCAAAAACAACTCGGCCATAGAGTTTCTGTTGGGTTTCCAAACCCAGCTCAGCCATCGACTATCCGTCTCCAAAGACATACGAAATAAGAAAAAAATGAAGAAAGTCACCCTGCTCATCCCCTGCTACAACGAGGAGTCGTCGCTCCCCGCGCTCCATGCAGCCCTGTGTGAGGTCATGGACGGCCAGGTGCAGTACCAATGGGAGGTATTGCTCATCGACGACGGCAGCCGCGACCAGTCGCTGCGCGTCATTCGGGAGTTGCGTCGCAAGGACCCGCGGGTGGCCTTCATCAGCCTCTCGCGCAATTTTGGCAAGGAGAACGCCATGTTGGCGGGCTTCGACCACGCCTCGGGCGACTGCGTCATCATCCTCGACGCCGACCTCCAGCATCCGCCCGCCCTCATCCCCGACATGCTTCGCCTCTGGGAAGAGGGAGCACAGGACGTCTATGCGCGGCGAGACATTGCCCGCGAGAGTTGGCTGCGGTGCCGTCTGAGCCGCCTCTACTACCGCCTCCTCAACCGTTCCACCCGCTTCGACGTGCTCGAAAACGTAGGCGACTTCCGCCTCCTCGACCGCCGCTGCATCCTTGCCCTGCGGCAGCTTCGCGAGTCGCAACGCTACACCAAGGGTATGTATGTGTGGATAGGCTTCAAGAAACAGGAGATCAGCTACCACGAGCAGCAGCGCACGGCAGGCCAGTCGTCCTTCAACTTCCGCCGCCTGGCCGACTTGGCCATCGACGGTCTGACCTCCTACACCACCGCCCCGCTCCGCCTTTCCACCCTCATCGGCCTCCTCAGTGCCCTGCTGGCCATCCTCTACATGGTCTATGTCTTCATCAAGACGCTCGTGGTCGGCGAAGCTGTCCAGGGCTTCCCCACCATCGTCATCCTCATCCTCTTCCTCGGAGGCGTGCAGCTCATCTCCCTGGGCATTATCGGCGAATACCTCGGCAAAGTCTTCATCGAGACCAAGCGACGTCCCGTCTATCTAATAGACCGTATGGAAGGTGTGGACCACGTGCTCACCAAGAAAGAGGAGGAGAACGCTCAGTAGGTTTTCCTATACATTATTTATATATAGAAAAACATACCTTATATATATAAGCCGCCTTGATAGCGTCAGAACGACCAGCCAAGTCCGATGTACGGGTAGAAGGCGGACTTACCGAGGCCATGCTTATCGCCGAAGTTGAACGACGGCGATAAGCCTACGCGAAACATAAAACCGTTGGTGCGCTGGTAGCGATAGCCGATGTTGCCAAACAAGAAATAGCCGAAACGGTTCTCCTTCGATTCGTAGGGCTCTGCAATTCCTTCCGTCTCGGGCGGCACAGGCTGAGAATAAAACCATGACGTTTCCTTGATATGATACATACCCAAACTGGCGCCAAAGCCTACCTCCAGTTTACTCTTCTTCTCTCCAAGCAGGTAATTCAACTCTAACGGCACACCAACACCACTGATTTTCTGATCGATCCAACTGGAATTGTCTCCATAACCATAGCCTATGCCCACGCGGTAGCCCCAGCCCGAGTTGCCTTTGAACCGGCTATCATAGTTGATGCCCGCCACATTTTGCGCACCAAGCAGTTCTACCGACAGACTGCGCGTCTTCTCCTGCTCCTGCGCAAGCACCACTGAGCAGCAGCACATGGCAAGTACTGATAATACGATTTTCTTCATAAGATTAGATAAGATAAGAATGATAAGATATGTTTGTTGTTGTCTTAGTTCTACCTGTGTAGGTACACAGATAAAAGTAAAACAACGCAGGAGACCGGTTTTCCCCATTCTCCTGCGTTGTTGTGTTTATAAGCGATAAGCCATAATATCCTTCATGCGGATCAGCTGAGGGAGAGCATGCGCTCGATCGGCTTCACGGCGTCGCGGGCTATGGCAGGATCCACCTCCACGGCGGGCCAGCCATACTTCAGCGTGTTGTACACCTTCTGCAGCGTGTTCTTCTTCATATACTCACACTCCGTGCAAGCGCAGCCTCTGCCGCCCTCCGTCACCTCGGGAGGCACGGGCAGGAAAGTCTGGTCGGGGCAAGTGCGCTGCATCTCGTGGAGAATACCAGCCTCTGTGGCGACGATAAATTCCTTGACCTCGGGGTGGTCCTGAGCGTAGTGGAGCATCGTGGCTGTCGATCCCTTGACGTCGGCAGCGGCCAGCACGGGGGCCTTACACTCCAGGTGGGCCATGACGACGGCCTCGGGATGCTGCTCCTTGAGTTTGACGATCTCCGCCACGCTAAAGCGCTCGTGGACGTGGCAGCCACCGTTCCACAGCAGCATGTTTCTGCCCGTCACGGAATTGATATAGCTGCCGAGGTTGTAGTCCGGTCCGAAGATGAGCTTCGTGTCCTTGGGTATCGAGTCGATCACCTTCTTGGCGTTGCCCGAGGTCACCACCACGTCGGTCAGTGCCTTCACCGCCGCCGTCGTATTGACGTAGGAGACCACCTCGTAGCCCGGGTGCTCCTCCTTAAACTTCCGAAGGTCCTCGGCCTTGCAACTGTCGGCCAGCGAGCAGCCCGCCGTGAGGTCGGGCGAGAGCACCGTCTTCTCCGGTGAGAGCAACTTGCAGGTCTCGGCCATGAAGTGGACGCCACACATAACCATCACCTTGGCCTCCGTCTTGGCCGCCTCGCGCGCCAGGGCCAGCGAGTCGCCGACAAAGTCGGCTATGTCCTGTATCTCCGGCACCGTATAGTAGTGGGCCAGGATGATAGCGTCCTTCTCGCGGCAGAGACGGCGTATCTCCTGCTTCAGATCCAGAGACTCATCAACGGGCTCATCGATGAAACCTTTCGACTTCCATTCTTCTTTCACGTTCATATTCTCAACTTATTTATATTATTATTTCTTTTTTTCTCTATAGAAGAAAATATGATGAGTTATGATAGGCCGTGGATAACGTGGATAACTTTTGGGCCTTATTACCCGTTTTCCATTATCCACACTTTCCTAGCCTTTTCCCTGCTTTATCATTTTTTGTATTTTCTGATAGTCAGTTAGTAAACTCACTTTTCCACATTTCCACATTCTGTTGCAAAGATAATAAGTTTATATCTTTTGAGCGCCTAAATCCGTTGAAAAGTTGTCTAAATCGGCTTGGATAACCCTGTGGATATCCACTTTGGACAGGTTTCGGTCTTGGGTCGGTGGAAATCCACAAGGTTATGAGGAGGTTATTCCCCCGCTTTTCCACAGGGTTTTCCACAGGTTTATCCACAATGCAAAGGTAGTATTATTTTTAGTTTTTTGCCTCTACTGATAGGAGGATACAAAAAAAGGTATTATCTTTGCGGCTGCTGAAGATCCATTATAAATGGAGACTCATTATAAAAGAAGATCCAACATGAATAAAGATATGAAACAACGTCCCCTCCCCTCCCGCAAGCGGGCCCTTGTGGGCTTTGCCGTGGTCTGCGTGGTGATCCTCGCGGCCCTTGGCCTGGGCAGCGACTATATGCTGCGCTACGCCCTTCGCCCCACCATGGCGCACAGTCACGACCTCTCCTGGCGCTTCCACAACATTATCGACGAAAACCCGCAGTTGCGTCCCTGGGCCGACAGTCTGCAGCGCCACCACGCCCTGCGCGACACTTTTGTCACCATGCCCACGGGCGAGCGCCACCACGCCACCTACATCCTCGCTCCCCGCCCCTCCGACCGTGTGGCCCTCCTCGTCCACGGCTATGAGGACAACGGTATGGGTATGATGCACATTGCCTCCATCTACCACCACATGGGGTTCAATCTTCTCCTCCCCGACCTCCACGCCCACGGCCGCAGCGAGGGCGAGGCCGTGCAGATGGGTTGGCTCGATCGCCTCGACGTGATGCGCTGGATGGAGGTGGCCAACAGTCGTTTCGGTCGTGGTGGCAACACGCGGATGGTGCTCCACGGCGTGTCGATGGGAGCCGCCACCGTGATGAGCGTCTCGGGCGAACGGCTCCCCTCCTATGTGAAATGTTTTGTCGAAGACTGTGGCTACACCAGCGCCTGGGACGAGTTTGAGGGCGAGCTCCACGACCGCTTTGGCCTCCCCGCCTTCCCCCTGCTCCACACCTGCAGCGCCCTCTGCCGCCTCCGCTACGGCTGGAGCTTCGACGAGGCCTCGCCTCTGCGCCAGGTGGCCCGCTGCCACAAGCCGATGCTCTTCATCCATGGCGACCGCGACACCTTCGTGCCTTTCTCCATGCTCGCGCGCCTCTACGCTGCCAAGCCCCAGCCCAAGGCGCAGTGGGTCAGTCCGGGCAGCATCCATGCGCGTAGTTTCCACGACCATCCCGCAGCCTACGCCGCCCACGTCCGTGCCTTCGTAGGCCGATACATCTCCCTGAGCGATTCCCTGAGGTGAAACGGCAAAAAAGGGTCTATACAACGGTAAAAAAAAGGGTCTATACGCACTTATTATCGTGACATATAGACCCTTAACACAGGATCATTTACTATTTCATTATCTGAGTCGGCTCATCTTATAGTCGGCCCATATACTTCCGTCCTTTTCGCGCAGTGGGCGCTTATTCCTCGTCGTCCCAAGACGCGAAGCCTTCCTTGCGTCCGATACACTCGGGCTGGTCAGAGCCAGTCCAAGCTTGGACGCCATCGGAGAGGCCGTAACCCTTCATAGACTCCGTGTTGGCCGGATTCCAGTTGCCCATTCTAACTTCTGAGATACTCATCATGTTCTCGGTGCGCACCTTTATCAGCGTTGTCTCTGGTGATATATATTTCTTTTTCATTTTTATTGATCCTCCCTTCGTTTACTTTACGATATATTTCTTTCCGTTCACGATGTAAATGCCCTTTGGCAGACTGCGCATGTCGGAGACATTCATCTTCTGTCCGCTCAGACTGTAAATATCTTTCGAGCCCATTTCCGTGCGGTTGTCGTCTGTGCTGAGGGCGTTCCAGATGGCTGTAGTCTCGCTACTGTCCTCTACGCCGTTGATGTGCATGGTGAGCTGTGATGCGGTTGATGGATCGCCATCAGCTATGAACCATGCGCGGAAAGCTCCAGCATGAGGCACGACTGTGTTCTCCTTCTTCTGTGTCGGGTCATACTGATAGAAAGTATTCGTCCTGGCGTCGATGAAGTAGGAGTACTCGGGGAAGTCCTTATCGTCATAAGAGCCTGTGCACTTATAGCCGGAATTCTCGATGTCAACCACCACCTGGCTTATCAGCGTGACGTTGTGGAACGTCGGATTCACTACGTCCTTCGATGGCTTCACGAGCACAGGAGTGCCGCCTACTACCATCTGATAGAAATGCTCGAAGAGGTTGAGGTTCGTACCTTCAACGTTGTCGTAGTGGAGAATCTTCACATCATTACCAAACACGTCCTGCATCTGCTTCTGGCTCACGCTGAACGGCAACACCATCGTGTACCATTTGCCCTGGTGGAATGTGCGTTTGTTGAGCGTCACGTTATACTGCTTGCCTTCCGTCAGACCTTTTATCTTATCGGCGTTGTTGGCTTTGGCGTCGAGCGTCACCTCTGCTGGCGTGTTAGCAGCGTCTTGATCGAAGCTGAATCCTGAAAGGGCAAGCTTCGTTCCCGATGCGAAGAGATAGTATGTTTTGCCAGCCTTTACCGGGAACGAATAGGTCACGTATCCCTCGCTGATCAACATATAGCCCGTTTTGTCGTAGTTGTTGTCTCCCTCGAGGATATCGGCGTTGGCCTCGTCATGGAGCACGATGATAGGCTGGATGCTCTCGCCGAGCACCAGTCCATGTAACCTACTGTCGTTGCTAAAGGCAGAGTTGATGTTGGGGAAGGTTTCGTTGCCGTCGATGATACTCTGGTAGAATGCCTTCAGTTTTGTCATGTAGGTATCGTCGCCTTCAACAGGAGTATTTTGGACTGATTTCCAGTCGGACTTGTTGATCTTTGATGATGTATAAGCATAAGTAGCCGGAATGCTCGTGCCTGTCTCGTCGAGGAAATAGACAATGCGCTTTCTTATCTTGGCGGGATCCAGGTTTCCGCTGGACTTAAGCATGGCTCCCTGTTGCTCCACGAATACCGTCAGCTTTCCGTTGGCCTCAGGCTCAAACTTGAAGAAGCTACCTATTGCAGGCAGTGAGAAGGTCCTTTCGTGGAGAGCTTGATCCGAAGCTTTTTTGTGGTTATATAAATAACCTATTTCCGATACTACGCCCTGTTCCGACATTGCGTCCAAACTCGAATAAAGAGGAGTACCCGTGACGGCGTGTAATGAACCGAGAATATTGTCCAGGCTATTGTCGATATTTGAGAATTTCGTGAAATTGCCCTTTTGTATGCCTCCGTACGTCATCGTCATACCGTTCTTCTCTACGGTAGTGCCAACATTCAGTCTTTCTTCTTTATTCACATAGGTAGTGGCCTCGTCGAGCAGGATGTAAGTGCGTGATACGTCTTTAGTTGCACTCCCAAATTCAGCGTGAGCCTTTACCGTGGAAGACTTTGTCAGTGTCAGTGTCAGAGGCAACGAATTGGCTATCGTCCAATCCGTCGTGGTTATGGGGGTGCCGTCATCGTTTCTCTCCTCTATCTTGTAATAAATCACAAGTTTGGTGCTGAGATCCTCTTTCCATTGATCATGGTCAATCGTCACTTTGAACTCTTTTTCAAATACAGCCTGGTCGCCCGGAGTGATCACTGGTTCGTCGAGACAAGGGAGTTCGGTTGAACCCGTGTAATGGAATATCTGCCATGCCAACTTGCTAACATCGTAGTTTGTGTGGTCGCTGTCGTCCACACGCTTTGTAAAGGTGTACACTACAATATTATTGTCATCCGGTGTCCAGTTCACCGTCACAGTCTGAGAACTCCCATTCAGCTTCTGTCTGTTGGGATTATTTTCATCTTCAGGATCGTCATTTGGACCCGGGATGTAATAATAAGTTTCGAGATGTGTTCCTTCCTGCTCCACAGCAGTCTCTGTGATGGTGAACGACAACTTCTCAGTCGTCGTTCCTGCGCCGTTCAGCTTGATAGTCGGAGCTGTTGCGTCTTTGAGTGTCAGTTTGCCGTTCCTGCCCGTCGTAGTCCCTTGTGCCCAGGAGACGCTCCAAGAGCAAAGGAAGAGAATGGCGAATGTGGCAAGTCGCTGCAGCGATCTTCCCCATCTGTGTTGCTTGCCGTCGTTAGATCTCGACAAGCAAGTTGTCTCTGTTAGTGATTTTTTCATTTTTGGAAATTAATTGATTTTACTGATTTACCCCTTCGAGTCTGTCAGAGTAGTTTTCGGCTCTTTACGACCTGCCCAGGTTGCCCTCGTCATGAGCTCTGTGTGAGAGATGCTGTGTTGACAGCTATTCACGGGATCTCATACGAAGTGCGCAGCAAAATTACCATATTCCCATCAATCAAAGCGTCCACTTCCCCTATGTAGGTGTCCATTTCCTACCAAAAAAGGTGTCTCTTTCGGGGGGAAGGAGACACCTTGAACGTATTTTTTTAACTATTTTTTTCTTTCCAGGCCGTTGGCGAGCAGCCCTCCTTCTCCTTGAACATCCGATAGAGATAGGAGCGAGACGAGAAGCCACATTCTGCAGAGATGACGTCGTTGCTGTAGTCGGGATGCTCCAATATCATCCGCTTGGCCGCCTCGAAGCGCACCTCGGCCAGCCAGATACGGAAGGTGGTGTTGTAGGAGGCGGAGAGGTATCGTGACAACTCTGTTTTGGTGATGCTTAGCGAGCGTGCCAGCGAGATCATGTTGACCGATGTGTCTTTATATCCCCTGCTGGCGCACCAGGCGTCCAGCTTCTCGCGGATGATCTTCTGTCGTGCTGCAGCAAACTGTTGTTGTAAAGTTTCTTTCTCGTTGGCCTGTTCCACGGTCTGCTCTTCAGTACACGTTGCAGCCTCTCCACCGTTTTCCGTCTGCTCGCTCTCCGTCTCGGTGGTTTCTATTTGCGTGGTTTCCATTTGCTCGCTTTCTATGGCGGCGTGGTTTGCTTCCACGTCCTTATCCAAAAGTTCCTCGGCAGGGTTGTAGTTATATCCCAGCGACACAAAACTGATTATGAAGAAAAGCATGGCAAGCAGTTCCATGGGTCCGATGACATATAGAAAATCGGTGGAAAGCACGGCGACAGGCATGGCTATAATGAGAAGGAGAAGGATGATCACGCTGGCGCGTGCGAATCTCACGTAGGGCAGAATATCGTTGCCCGCCATTTCCTCCAGCATCTTCCTGCGCTTTCTGATTTCCACTATTATCATCACGTGACAGTAGGCCAAATTGACGCCAAACAGGAAGACCATCACATAGAGCCAGTTGCCAATATGGAAACTTCCGCTCTGGCTATAGCCTACACCGAAGATAGCGAGTATGGCGGCATAAATAGTGGCACAAACGACGTTCATCTTTCGGAGATTGGCGTGTATAGCCTCGATATTGTAGATGCCCATGGCGATGAGCGTGAAGCAGGGAGGATAGACCAGCATGTTGAATATGGCTCCCTCATCGTCGCCTTTCGCCCGAAATTCCCCCCCCCATTTGTGCCAGAAACTGCAGGGCCAGTCCCACCATGGCTGCGAATATCAGCCATCGCGACTTTTCGTATCGGCAGTTCATCCACTTGATCTGTAGTCGTGTGATCCCCAAGATGATGGCATTGATCGACACGAAGAGAAAGCAGGTAAACTGTAGAAGAAACAAACTATTCATCTCTTTTTTTTTTATAGTTAACTTCTGCCAAGACTTTATATTTGGCATCAGCCAAGACCCGCTTTCCACACTTTGACATCGTGTGGGTGTGAATCCGCTGCAAAAGTACAAATATTTTTTCAAACAAATAATTTGTTGCCCCCTTTTGTGCTTCTTTTTTCAGGCTTCCTTCCAATCGACCAGTCCCTTTCGAACCTCATAGTTGGGAATGCCAAGTATATAGATGCCGTCCGTATAACCTTTGATGGTAAGATAGCCCGACTGATAGAGGAACAGTTCCGCTCCGCCTCCTGTCACGTCGGAAGTCTCCAAGGTGTCGCTGTCTATCGGACAATTCTCGAAGTTTTTCAGTCTTATTTCTATATTATCTACAAACTTCGGAAGCAAGGAAGTGGCGCCCGAGGCGGCCCAATAGTTCCTTAGTTTCGAATCAGAGAGGGCATTGATCAGGCTGAAGGGATTGAAGACGTCCACCATGTTGTCATGGCTGAAATGATAGCCATCGTAATAGGCCGTCAGTTGTGCCACGGCTTCGTCGTAGGTGCGGTTTTCATACGCAGCCAGCTTGTCGATTTCGGGTTTGAAATCGCGGAGCATTTCTTCCTTCGTAATGCCGCAGATGACAGCGTATTCGGGCTCAAAACTGATGTTGCTCAGATTGTTGAGTACGGAGAAGAGCGAGATCTGCGTAAACTTGGTGATGCCTGTGATGAAGACAAACTTCTCGTATTTGTCGTCCGCTTTCAGGATGGCAAAGACCTCTCTGTAGATGCTGGTGCATGCCTCGTGGTGCGGCGTCTTCCAGGAGTGCTGCAACGGAGCGTCGTACTCGTCGATGAGGATGGCCACCTGCTGCCCTGTCTTGTCGTAAGCACCCTCGATGATATTCTTGAATCTTACGGCAAGAGAACAATCTTGGCGCACGACTATCTCGTACTCCGTCTCCAGGGTATGGAAAGCATCGTCCAGATAGCTTCGCACACTTTCAGGTTCGGCTCCGGCCTGGCTCATGTCGAGCCGGACGACAGGGCGCTTCACCCACTCTTTCTCCAGCTCCATGATCCTCAGTCCCTCGAAGAGCTCCTTCTTGCCCAGAAAGTAGGCTTCGAGCGTATCGACCAGCAGCGATTTGCCAAAGCGGCGCGGACGGCTCAGGTAGTTATACTTCTTTCCCCTATTGGCAAGTTGCCAGACGATGTCTGTCTTGTCAACATAAAGGCATTCTCCCTTTCTGATTTCCTCAAATGACTGAATGCCTACGGGCAATCTTCTGTTTCTTGTCTCTGCCATAGCTCCCTGGTTTTTGCTTGCAAATATACGATTATTTTCCCAATCCCCATGCTTTTCCTCCATTCTTTGAGCATTATTATGCTTTTGCTCTCTATCTAAAAAAAATCAACAAAAAGGAGGAATTTTTCATATATAGACGAAAATCTTGTTAAGAGCAGATGTTTTTTCGTCTATACACGAAAAAAATGCTATCTTTGCACGAAAATTCGAGTATGCACGAAAATATAGAATCAGTAAAGAAGTATAATCTTTGGTTTGGTAATACCATCGATTGCGGTTTCCCCCGTCCACTTTATACCGAAAGTGTCGCTTCGTATCTTGGCAGCAAGGTGGTGAAGGTACTTACGGGACAGCGACGTGTGGGAAAAAGTTATATATTGCGTCAAACTGCCATGCATCTTGTGCAACAGGGTGTCAGCAGCAATAACATTGTCTTTATTAACCGAGAACTGACGGCGTTCGATTTTATAGAAAACTATAAGGATTTGGATAATTTTATCCGTCTGTATCGGGAGAATTTAAAACCTGAAGGACGAATTTACATCTTTATAGATGAAGTGCAGGATATTGATGGTTGGGAACGTGTAGTCAACTCGCTGTCTCAGGATTATACTGAAGATTACGAGATATTTATCACAGGTTCTAATTCTAAGATGTTCTCTGGAGAATTATCCACCCTTCTATCAGGTAGATATGTGGAATTTCACATATTCCCTTTGTCTTACGAGGAATATGCAAGCATTCATCAACTCCCCGTCGGCAGAGAGAGTTATTTGAAGTATATGGCTGATGGAGGTTATCCGGAACTCGTGCATTTCCAGTCTTCCGATGTGAAACGTAACTATATTTCGGGATTGAAGGATACTGTATTACTGAAAGACATCATACGCAGATATACGATTCGCGATGTACGATTACTCGAAGATTTGTTTGCCTATCTGGTTAATAATTCTTCCAATCTTCTTTCTGTTGCCAATATTACCAACTTCATAAAAAGTAAAGGGCGCAAGACTTCGTATGATACAGTATCTCTATATTTGGGCTATATAGAAGAAGTTTATCTTGCACATCGTGCTTTGCGCTATAATATCAAAGGGAAGGAGGTTCTCTCTGGCAGTTGTAAATACTATATGAACGATTTGTCGTTCAAAAATTATCTCTATGCCGGATTCGGATATGGAGCGGGGTATCTGTTGGAGAATCTCGTTTATCTGGATCTGTTACGTCATGGATATGATGTATATGTGGGGAGTATTAAGGATAAAGAGGTTGATTTCGTTGCCATCAAGAACGATCGTATTGTCTATGTACAAGCCACTTATATGCTTGTAGATGAGCAGACGATAGAGCGTGAATATGCTCCGTTGGAAAGTATAGCAGATAACTATGAAAAAGTTGTAGTATCGCTTGACGATCTTAAGCTGCCTTCTCGCAAGGGCATTACGCATGTAAGGGCATGGGAATTGTCGCAGATGCTATAGTTTCATTCCGAATAGTAGGTAGCTGTTATTTTATCATATAAAAGGTGTACATCATTTTAGTTTTTTAGAAGAAAATGATGTACACCTTTTGCTAAATCTCTCTCTTCCTTTAGAAACTGACATAGAGTCGGGCACTAAGTGCTGTGAAATCTCCATTGTCGTTTTTGATGTATTGGAAGGATGACTGAAGGGAGATGGATGGTTCTTCTCGAAAATGGAGTGATTCGACGTGGACACATGG